>Ga0307378_10000156_pt1 | contig 128187 bp, 108 predicted proteins | sample UN1MG_FD_202238 | JGI IMG/M metagenome (GOLD analysis project Ga0307378, IMG submission 202238) | Soil microbial communities from Risofladan, Vaasa, Finland - UN-1 | ecosystem: Environmental > Terrestrial > Soil > Coastal area > Acid sulfate soil | place: Finland: Risofladan, Vaasa...
TTCTTTTTTTCGGTGCATTCCTGTCAGCCACCCACGATATTGCCATCGACGGCTACTACATGGAGGCGCTCGACAAAGAGGGGCAGGCGAAATTCGTGGGCTACCGGGTCATGGCGTATCGCCTGGCAATGATGGCAGGGACGGGTATCATCGTTACGGTGGGAACAACCGTGGGGTGGCTTACCGCCTTCGTTTCAGGGGCAGGGGTCCTCGGGGTGCTCTTTATCTACCACAACTTCTTCCTTCCCCGGGTGGAAGCGGAAACATCGAGGATACGGGATCTCGTACGGCGAGTATTCAGGGCCAGGTTTCTCGTTGCCTGTGCCGTTGTGGCTCTGGTCTTGTGGGGGATGCGATCGCTTGTCTGGCAACGCCTGGGCAAAAGCCTCTTAGAAGTCCTTCCTTTTCTGAAAGGGATCAGCTTTTCGGGCTGGGTCGCGATCGGGCTGCTCATTTCGTTGATCGGGCTGGCTTTTTTTAGAAACAAGATCAAGGAGCTGTTGTTAAAGGACAAGGAGTCGTTCTATTCACAGGCCTTTATCGACTATATGGACCGGGAGCATATGGCCGTGGCCATAGCCTTCATTATCCTCATGCGAACGGGGGAATCTACGCTGGCTGCCATGGCAGCGCCGTTTATGGTGGATTTGGGGGTCAAGGTTCACTATGGGTGGCTTTCAGGCGGGGTTGGGCTGCCCTTCTCCATTATCGGGGCCATGGCAGGGGGGTTTCTAATCTCCACGTTCTCTCTAAGGAGGACGATCTGGCCGCTCCTGCTGGCGCAAAACCTCACCAACCTGGTATATATGGTGCTGGCCCTCAGTATGGCAAAGTACCTTGCCCTGAACACCGGTGCGGAGGTCATTACCTCCGTCGGTCATTTCAACCTCTTTCTGGTGGCCTGCGTGCACGCATTCGATCAGTTCGCCGGCGGCCTGGGCACGGCCGTTCTCATTACCTTCTTGATGAGGACCTGCTCGGAGCGATTCAAGGCGGCACACTTTGCCATCGGCACCGGGCTCATGAACGTAAGCGGTGTTCTGGCAGGCGTTGCGAGCGGCTTCCTGGCCCAAAGGCTCGGCTACGGGCTTTACTTCGGCCTCACCTTTCTGTTTTCCATCCCGGGCATGTGTTTGATATTCTTTGTTCCGTTTTTAGATACAGAGAACCGATAAGAATCCAGCGCTCGAGTTAATTGGTTTGAGATGGCTAAGGAAAACTAGTCTTCTATCTGCACCTTAAGGAAGAGGTCGCCTCTCTTGCCGTTATCCAATTCCCTTCCCAGCCCGGAAAGTCGCAGTTTGGTTCCCTCCGTGGTTCCGGGGGGAATGACGAGCACATACGTTCTCTTCTTGAGCCCCTCCGGGATATTAACGAGCTTTCTGGCACCGTTAGACGCCTCTCTCCCGGTCACGGTTATGGTGCCGTACCGGTGGGGGTCGTGGCCGAGGCTCACCGGCCGTACCACCTTGATTCTATCGGAGGTCCTCTTTTTCGTGATGTGCCTGGCCTTCTCGCCTATGGATGTCCTCCTGACCGACAGGAGCATCTTCAAAAAGATAATCCCGAAGATGAACCCGCCGATATGGGCCCACCAGGCAATCCCGCCCTGCCCCTTGCTGCCTGCTGCGCTGAGGAACTGAAAGACGAACCAGACGCCCAAGAAGAATACGGCAGGCACCTCTACAATGGGAAAGAACAGGAAAATGGGGATGAGGGTCAGTATTCGTGACTTGGGGTACAGGATCATGTAGGCGCCCATGACCCCTGCAATGGCGCCGCTGGCGCCGATGGTTGGCATCTGAGAGTTCCAGTTGAGAACCAAATGAGAGGCGCCTGAGGCAAACCCGCAGAGCAGGTAGAACAGGAGATACCTGAAATGACCGAGGGTGTCCTCCACATTGTCGCCGAAGATATAGAGCGACCACATATTGCCCAAGAGGTGCAAGAAACCTCCGTGAAGGAACATGAACGACAGGAAGGGGAAGACCTGCTGGCCCGAGGTGAAATAGGTTGAGATCGAGGGGACGGAGTACCGGGCCGGCACCAGCCCGTAGGTGAAGATAAAGCGGTTCAGGTCCTGTCCCTGGGCGAGCTCAATGAAGAACACAAAGACATTCAGCACAATGATCGTCGTGTTGACGACCGGGTAGTTTTTCGATCGTATATTGTCTCTGAGGGGGATCATTTAAGTCTCTAAAGTGAGCTAAAGTGAGCTAAAATTGAAAGTTTATAAAAACATAAGGGGCAACGTACAATCCTCTTTTTTGAATTGCGGATTCCTTTATTCATAATAGCCAATTCAATATTCCCAAATCCCCCAATTCCCAATTCTTAACTAAAGATAACCGGCTCCCGGAGGACCAGGGAGATGGCGTCTGCCGCCGTTGCGGCAATTGCAGGGTACACACCGGTGAGGGCAATAACCTGCCGCAGGTTGTCGGCGGTCCGTGAAGCCAGCATGGCCAGATGGCCTTCGGACATACCCGCTATATCCAGGACCGTTTCCCAGTCAACCCCCTTTGCCCACGCGTACATGGTTGCCGCTGCCCACAAAGGGCTGGGCCGCACCGGAAATCCGCCGGCAATCTTCCGTTCTATGAGGGGCTGGAGCCCCCTTTTCATGGTGCCATATGCCTCAAATAGTGCCGTGGGCACCTTGGACTGGTCAAACTCAATCTCCATTTCCTTATCGTATACAAAGGTTGCGATGAGTGCAGCCAAGAGAGCCGGGTCCGATTGCGGCAACAGGCCCTGTCGCAGCCCCTCTGCTATCAGCAGCGGTTGATCCACCCTGAGCTGGGATGCCCACTTCCCGTCTTCGCTCAAGGTGTCATCATCCTTTACATAACCCTCTTGTTTCAAAAAATCCAGGTACCTCAAGAACTCGGCCCACAGGTGTTCCCGTACGGCATTGGCCGCATCCCACAAGTGCGAAAAACCCTCAATCGCCTCCTGAAAGGGCTTATTGTGCCTACCGTGACAAAGATTGAAATGCTCACACCCGTTGCATATGAGGGAATCACGCTCCTGCTCTAAGAACGAGATTCGATCCTGCAACGGCTTGAGTTTCGAGATCTCCTCCTGGCCGAGTGGCAGATCCTCAAGGGGAGGCGGCATCTCGTCCATGGGCTCTTTGATCAGCGCGCGATATAACAGGTTCGGATCATCCGCCGACGCAGCGTCTAGTACCTTGTCGAGGACGACGGCCACCTTTTCAGGGGAGAAAAACCGCATCTTCGGCGGTTTTTTCCTCTTTGCCGAGAATCTGATGCGGCAGGCAAGTACCCCGCTTGTATCCCTCCGGGTGTAGCTTTTCATCACGCAATAGGGGCGATATCTGTTATCCAGAAACAGCCTTCCGGGCACGAGGTTTGCCGTTTTAGAGAGGATCGTCTCAAGGCCCTGTTGGTTTTCCTTGACGTGCCGTATCTCCCTTCTGAGGGCACTCATCTTCCTCTGGAGCCTCAAGGCCGCCTCCGGCGAACCACAGAGAGCATGAGGCAGAAACTTTATTACGTTCTTGCCGGCCTTGTCGATCCTTCCCTCAAACCGCCTGTCCCTGTCTTTTTGGCTCAGATAGTTGGCGAATGACCGAAGAAGGAGTTTCCTAATCTTCTCCGGATCATGTGACAGGAGCAGGTTTAAGGTCATGGAAAAATCGATCTTTATCTGGCTGAGGATATCCTCAGGGGGAGATTTGATGAGCGTTGCAATCAGGGGAAGATCCATATACGGCCCGGGGAACAGCACGGCAAAGCCGATATTGTCCATGCCCCTTCTGCCTGCCCTCCCGGTCATCTGATGGAGTTCGGTAGCCGTCAGGGGAACGAACTTATGTCCATTGTAGCGATCGGAGTTGAAGAAACAGATACTTCGGGCAGGCACATTGATTCCCGCAGCCACGGTTGATGTGGCGAACACGGCGTCGAGCAGGCCGTCGGCCATCAAATCCTCTACCATCAGTTTCCACATCGGCAACTGGCCGCTGTGATGCGCCGCCACCGCACTGTGCCTCATGTGCCATAACTGGTTATGCCGTGCGAGATGAGGGTGCACCGTTATAGATTTCTCGATCCGTTTATTAAGCCTGTTTTGATGCGATGCATCGCTGCCGCGGTGATCCCTGCACAGCTCTAGTGCATCGTCGCAATCTGCCCTGGATTTGAGAAAGAAGATGGCCGGAAGGAGATTGTGCTTTCTGAGAACCGTTACGATCTCGCCGAAGGGAGGGAGTTTCCTGCCCGTAGCAAGGGCGGGCCTTTGGGGGCTGTTCAGATAATCCCACACCTTCTTATCGAGGCCCGTTCTGTTCATTAAGGGAAAAAGCCTTCCCGTTGGATGAAAGAACAGGTGAGCCAGGGGAACGGGCCTCCCTTTCTCTTCGATGACCGCGCATTCCTTATCCCTCAAAGATTCCAGCCAGGTTGCGATCTGACGAGCATTCCCTATCGTGGCGGAAAGCATGAGCAGGGGGATGCGCACCGGCAAATAGATGATGATCTCCTCCCATACAACGCCCCGATCTTCGTCCCCAAGGAAATGGGCCTCATCCAGGATAACCAGATCGGCAGCCAAATCCTCACCCCGGTGCATGGCATCATAGAGCTGGTTTCTCAGGATTTCGGTGGTACCCACGATAATCGGGGCATCCGGATTCTCGATCCGGTCACCGGTGAGGATGCCGACATTCTCCTTTCCAAAACGCTGGCCGAATTCTATGAACTTGGAATTGCTGAGCGCCTTGAGGGGTGATGCGTACCATGATGTTCCATTGTTATTGAGAATCTCGCTGATAGCCTCTATGGCAATCCAGGTCTTGCCGCTTCCGGTGGGTGCCGAGACCAGGCAGTCGGCATGCCTGATGGCAGATACGCCCTTGACCTGAAAAGGGTCCGGCTCAAACTCAGCTTTTCCCGGCACACCGATCTTGGCGAAGACGCTCTCGAGCCTCCTGTCCGCGCTGGGCCGTATGGAAGGGACGACATGGGCCGGGGGGCTTTTTCTCCTCCCTGCAACCACTTTTCTTTTGTATTTGGTCTGGAACTTTGGCACTATGGGTTTCCTTTTCAGTTAGGAATAGGAAGAGCGGAACGTTGGAATGATGGAGCGTTGGGTTTAGGGATTGATGAGCGCTGCCACTGATTCGAGTGTTTTCATTATCACAATTCCGTTCTTTTAGCGGGCGGTAAACGAGAGCCGCCACCTGCAACCGCATTTCAAGCGGTCGTTGAGATTTCATTACCATCGTTTATAGCCCAACAGGTGCTATTTCCACAATGTGAAAATGATAACGTAACCACGATGAGCCGGTTTTCAATCAAACAAGATTACCTCCTTCAGGAAATCAAGGACATTTACGAGCACAAGAGGGCGGAGATTTGCCGCAGGCTAGACGAGTTTAAGAAGATCTGGCATGCAGGTACGGAAGAGGAGATCTTCTGCGAGCTCGCCTTTTGCATCCTCACGCCCATGGCCCGGGGCACGATGTGCTGCGTGGCCGTGGAGAATATGACAAGGTCGGGGGTGCTCTTTAGGGGAGATTGTGCCGAGATCGCAAGAGAGTTGATCGGCGCCCGATTCATCAACAAGAAGTCCGCTTACATCGTGGAGGCCCGGGACAAGTTCCTGCTTGGCAACCCAATTTCTCTCAGATCTACGATAGGCGGGATCAATGATGGCCATGAGGCACGGGAGTGGCTCGTAGAGAATGTAAAGGGCATCGGGTATAAGGAGGCGGGCCATTTCTTGAGAAACATCGGCTTCGACCAGGACCTGGCGATTCTCGACCGGCACATACTCAAAAACCTGAAACGGCTCGAGGTAATAGATGGTGTTCCCGGCTCCCTGACCAAACGACAGTACCTTGCCACAGAAACAAAGATGAAAGAATTCTCCGAAGCCATTCACATCCCCATGAGCCATCTGGATTTTGTGCTCTGGTACAAGGAGACAGGAGAGATACTCAAGTAGGCCTGCGGCGATCATAGAAGCCACAAACCTATTACTCCTAACCGGATACAAACCAGTGACATGAATCCTAAGCCCCACTCAAACAAAAGCCTTCAAGTGGCACGGAGGATGCCCATTCCTTTGTCTCAGTCACAGTGTTAGGCTTTTCCTTGACATATTACGCAGCTATTGTAAGAATGACACCGCTCTGAATCTGCCGAAAGGGTAATCCTAAGCAGAGGGCGCCATGTATATTCGTCGATATCAAGCCCCCGTTTCTCTTAGAGAGATGGGGTCTTGTCTTTTCTTGCTGGCAGGCTTAAGGCAACATGGGTACTTTAGACCGCAAGGCTAAAGCGGGAGATGCCAGTAAAGTAGCAGTATTCCCGGCCCATTGGAGCTGGCGCCATAATTGGGGACGCCCATGTTGCTCCTCAAAAAAGGGTAACCATGGACACCGAAACACTTGAGCATCTCTTGGCATTAAGGGAAGTGAACAAAGCCATTATAGATGGCCTGAAGGCCGCGGGCTATTATTTGGATAAGGTGGATCAAATATCCGAAGAGCAAAGAAAGTCTATGATAGAAGCCTTAAAGGGGCTTATTGCCCAGAGTGAGGCGGTTTACGCAGAAGCACCGACAAGTCATTGATCGCAGTCTTTCTCGTTGTTGTGATATTCTCAATATATCTGCAACGGCTCATATTTGGTTTTCAGGCAACACATTGCATTTTGTACAGATAACATCACGAAGGTGATGATATCCAGATCCGTATAATTACTTGTTAGGTCAAAAAACAAACAATATGACTTCATCAGATAGACTTCAAATAAGGACGATCATTATTGGCATTGCTCTCATTCCACTGACCGCATTATCCATTTATTTGATATATGGTGCTTATCTTTTCTCAAAGTGGCCATGGATAAGATTCTCGGTAGTAATGGCGACCTTGACTTGCCTTTGGACATATACATTCTGGTTCGCCCGTGTTACCGGTACAAAAGAAGACACGCTGAATCCGTTTTTCTTTGGGTTGGTTGTTATTCCTTTCGATGTAATTCTATTGTATCCGGGCACAAAGGCACTTGGAATTCACAGTGATTCGGACATGTACACCTTGTTGATTGTTCTCGAAGTCATACATGGGTTTGGCTTCTATTTTATACAAAGGGGAATACAAAAGTATTTAAATGACCTAACAAACGGCTGAAAATGGACTGGGAAATGCGCTGCGCTCCTTTGCGAGCTGCTTGGCCGAGTCTTTAAATCGCTACGAGGTGAGTAATGGAGTATAAAAAACCAAAACGCGTCAAACTTACGGAGGACGAAGCGAAATGGAACGACCAGATTCCATCCACACCCGACGGGATCACTGAGTGGGCACAAGTTGCTGACTCAATGGAGTCGCTCTGCAAGTCTCTGCTCAGCCGCAAAGCTATTCCAGAAATTCGGTTACGTGTGTTTGCAGATCCCAACTTTGCGGAAGCACGTGGAAAATCGCCAAAACAGGTGTTCGAATCCAATGGCACGTGCGACGACGACATATACCGGCACCCGCACTTCATCAAATACTTGCGTTACTTCATCAATGGCCCAGCCTTGCCCGCTGCCGTTATTTCAGGCTTCTGCAAGATTCTGAACGACGATATTGGAACCTCCGGCATGATACTTAATGACCTTCGACGTTACGTTAGATCCTGTATTCGTAAATACGGTCTCGATCGTAAATCGGCTGCCAGCGAGTTCTACAAATTAGCAGCCGAACTGGGGCTTACCCTTGAATGCCGTAGCGTTCGGGCGGCAGCGCTGTCTACACGATGAATGCGATTTAACATCGCCATGCACCAGTTAAGCAGGGCTACTGCGCTTTCATCTATAATCATTCTAGTTGCCTAAAATTACAGATCTCTCCAACGTATTAAACGTTATGTTAAATGGAGATACTCTCAATATATAGCAAATCGACGCTAAACTGAGATGAGGCAAAGAGGTTTAAGGTTGAGTGCTCAGGATGGGCATTTGCCACTTTTTTACCTTAATATCTCAATAGGTGAAAAATTTTCCGTCTAATATTAATGTTGAGTGCCTATTAAATTGAGGACTAGAAAATGAGTAACGAATATAGTGGTGGAACCTTTGCTGGCATGTTTAGAATGCCACGATATGCGCCTACGTGGTTTTCGGCATTTCTCTTTCTCCTATGTCTTCTATTTATTGGTGAATTGCCCACAAACGCTAAGGCATACATGGTGCCTTCACTTTTAGTTTATTCCCTTGGTACAGTAATATTGGGTTCCCTACATCGCTTACTTGGTTTGCACTACGTATCTCCACAAGATCCTAACAATGAAAAGCCAATTCCCTGTGGATGGAAAATCTTTTTGCTTATTGCTCACGTTGCTTGGTTCGCGGCATTTATTTTGTATAACCTTCACCGTCAGGTTTTGTAATTAGCTTGGCATCAGCACCCAACAAGTCGCTGGAGAATCGGCGGGAAAACGCTGGTGCGTTTCCCGCGACTCAGCTCCAGCGTTGGACGAATGAGAAAATATGACATCACTCGCAAAATACGAACCTGGCCGAAATGACCTCTGCCTTTGTGGGTCTGGCAGGAAATTCAAGAAATGTTGCATGGATTCTTACTCCAGCGAGGCCTCAGAAGTGTTCTTTGAGCTGTACAACAAGGGCTTATATGAGGAAGCACTCCGTTCATGCCGACAGCACCTGACATGGTATCGACTATGCCACCGAGCCCATACGGTTCCGTTTCTAAAGTCAGGAACCAAGGAATCGAAGGAACTCGTGAAGATTGACATTGAAGCCCTTGCAGAAATTACGGGGCTTCTTCATCGTTGCTATTTTCATACAGGTCAGAGCGAAGACTTTCCTTCTGCTATCGAGCGTCTCTCCAGTGCCGTTGACGATCCCCGGTGGAGAAACAAGATCAGATACTTGCATGGCTTGTGGTGGTTGCTTGACAAGCAAGACCGAAAGGCTTCGCTCTCCGTTGTCTCGGAGATCGACATTGCAGCCTGTGAGGACCCAGAGATTCTTGCCCTCTTTGTGAACGTCTCTCCCCCCGAAATGCCGTTCAAAACAAAAATCGAGGTGCTCGATCGCATCATTACGAATACCCACAGGGCATCAGAGGTGCTTCAATACACAATTCTGAAAGGCATTGCATATTGCTTGATCAACGAGATACCGCAAGGTTGCGAGATCATGGAAGAAGCGATAGCATCCTACAAGGGAATCGACGCCGATAAAAAGACTCCTTACGGCGCCTTCCGTTTAGCTCACGGACTTCAGATCCTTGGTGAGTTCAAAGACGATGTCACCGTAGTCCGTGAAGCGATCACTCATTACATTGCCATTCAGCAAGAGGCCACAGACAGGGGCTATGCCGCAGTCTACTTCGCTGAGATTGAAAAAGCACTTGGTGATTGCTACAATTTCCTGAGGGAATACGACAAAGCCTCTCTCCACTATCAGACAAGCTTAGGGCATGAGGATTCAGACCTGACGAAGGTGTTTCTGGCAAGAGTACTAGTCAACCTTGGCGGTCTCGTGCAAGCCAGAGAAACTCTCCGTTCGATAGATATTTCCGGATTCAATGAGCATGCACACTTTGACTATGCAATTTCTTGGGCCATTTTGGCGACACGATCCCTCGCAGAGGAGGATCTGGAGATCGCAAAAACAAACCTGAAGGAGGCGAAATCCTTTTGGCCCATATTCATCTCGCAGAGAGATTCGGCACTAATCGATCTTCTGGAAACATCCCCCCGCAAGACGAAGGGCAGGTTCAAGAGTCTGGTTAGATCGCTCAATCGATATGTATCTCTGAATCCAAACGTATTTGGAATAGGCATAGACTTCAACAAAATAGTCGAAGACGTTCGCGAGAAAGTGCCAAAAAGACCGTTCAACAAAGCCATGGACAGCGGCAAGAAATAGCCGTGCGAAGCGCAGCTATTTCTTGCACGTCATGGCAGCCGTTCATATATCTCCAACGTATTAAAAGTCATGTTGAATGGAGATACTCTCAATGTATCAAAAGGAGGCGAACTATGTTAACTGTATCAAAATGGCTTTTCATAATAGCCGGAGCGTTGCTAATTTACGACTCAGTATTGATATTTGCTGGCAAACCTAACCCACTCTTTGGCTGGCCTTTGCCCTGCCCAGTGTCTTTACTCCTGCTTGGTGCGGGGATTCTTCTTTTTGGAATCGGCAGCAAGGCTTTCAAAAAGCAATAGAGTTTTTCAGCCAGATTAAGACCGCGCCTTCGCACTGTTTAAGATACGCTGATTTTAGGTGGGTCTAAAGTTCCAGCACGGCATTGGCCACGTGCATAACATGTCAATCCACCTGACCTCTATTCCGCTGGTGCTCCATAGAGGCAGGTGATCTCTACGATAAGCGGAACGCTCGCTGCAGTTCGCTCTCGCTGCGCTTGGCCGCTCGATAACGCTCGCTTGGCCTTCGGCCACAAAAAGAGAGTCAATCCATAATGAGAACAAACATGTCAGAGGCTACTATTCAAGACCTGAGCGGCGTATGTATTCACATATCTCCAACATACCGACAATGAAAAGGGAAATTGATGGCAATCGTTGGGGCTAAAAAGGGAAAAGAACCATGGCCGAATGGATAGACTTCTATGTTCCTTTCTTCGGCAGCCGAGAAGAGGCAGCATTATTCGTCGAAAGGTTCGAACGCCTTACACTTGAAGACTCGCACCACCCAGCCAAGATCATGATGCATCAGACTCAAAGGCTAGTTTCGCTGGCAGGTGATCTGCCTCAGATCAGGCCTCAGCGAGAGTCACTCCAACTTTTGTTCCTCCTCATCTGCGCAGAGCACGTTTCTAAGTTGCACGACAACTTCGACGAAGAAGGCCAGTCAAGGGCGTACACTCGCCGGTTTTTTGAGGAATTGCTTCCCGAGGAGTATCGTGATTCCTTGCGACGTGGGTTCATAAGCATTGACGGTGAGCCACTCACTGTTGGGGAAATAGTTGATCTGCTTTACAATGTCAGATGTGATGTAGTGCATGAAGGGAATTACTGGGGGTTTCACTTCGCCGACGGGCAAATCCCTATGCTCAATACTGATCCGGACGTGATAGTAAACATAATGTTCCAAGATCTAAAGGCTATTGTTGTGCACGGCTGCATTGAAGCTGTCCAAACATATGGCGGCAGGCAGCCCCAACAATAGTTTGCACGCGGATTGCCTACAGCGCTGACGCGCTTTCGGCAAGCGGTGAAACTCACGCGTTATGTATCCACATATCTCCAACATACCCACAATGAAAAAGGAATTTGATAGAATGAGGTCGTGGCAAGAGACCCCAGGTTTTAAAAAAGCATGATTTCCATGGTGTATTATTCTCTTATCACAGGAATGATTGAATCTGAGATCTATAGCAGATATCTCAAGGCGAGATAACGTCCCGGTTCAGCCGTGCACGGCTAACTGCGCGTCGCCCGGGAACCAGATGTTAGCTGCCCGTTGTCTCTTGTCGGACGGGCAGAAATCCCAAGACGTATTCTTTAGAAAATCCTTCTGCAGTCTTTTCTATGGTTGATCCTGCTATGTGCAGAAAGTGTTTTGCAGGTTCGAAGCCACTTACGACTTCCTGAACCGTGTATTCAAATTTGTCCGAGATCACGTGGACGACCTTCGAAGCTTCAGAGGCGGTCTTATAGACGCTGTCACCGCTGTAGATAGTCGGTGGAACAAATGGCTGATCGCGCTTCCGTGAGCGTGATGTTCTTTCGTGCTCTTGCTTCTTAAGAACAACGCCGATTGCCTTATCTAGACAATATTTGGCGTTGGCGAGCGTACCTTCATTGGCAGGAAAATCGGCGTCGTATTTTATACACCACTCACTCTTTTCCTCCGCCCGAAATACTTCCGGAGTAAGGCGCCTCAAATTTTGAAGTTCCGCTGTGTTGATACCCCATTCCATAGCATCGAGGCGCCAACGCTCGTAATCAATTTGAATGTAATCGATAGGGTCTTTTACGTTTTCCTCAATCCACGCCTTATTTCGCGTCCAATATGGCGCCCTCAGTCCACCTCGCATATAAGACGCAAAAGGAGACCCGCTTTCCGCTTTCTCCACATCGCGCCAACCATATACCGAATATCCTTTTTCGAACTCGAGGAATATAGTCTTGCGTATATCAATAAGGGCTTCAAGGTACTGCCCTTTCTTAATCAGGCGCTCAGCATTTTGGAGATATTCCTTTGCGTCTCCTTTCTCGAGCAAGTCCGAGAGAAATATATCGGACAGCGACTTGCCCGTTACAGATTCCACGGCAAGCTCAAGAGCAAGTATGCCTGCATCGTAGTAGGTTCCAACCGTTGCAGGCTCCGCCACTTGTGCGTAGTGTTTTGTTAGCAATCGTTGCTTGTTCAAGGCCTTGAGCGTTCCAGATTTTGGAATCTTTACGTCTTCCCTCTTCAGTTCCCCGATAAGTTCGTCAAAGCTCTTGCTTTCTAAGTTCTTTGTTTCGTCGACGCCAATCTCGATTAGCAATGCGTAGAACAATAGTTCCAGGGCGTCCTGCAGAATGACTAGTCCAGCAGAAGCCAAGTACCGATCGTTAGACGTGCACAGCGGAGCCGCTTTCTCGAGAAGAACTCGCCCAATTACTAACGAATGGACAGTCGTGTCCTTCATCGTCCTTTTCTACCATCTACTGTGGTTGCTGAAAAAAAACAGCCGTTAATGCCTCACTATTGAAACCGCTCACCTTCACTGCCCAATCCATGTATTCTTTTGCTTCTTGTGGTCTCTTCTCCTTTTGAAGTCCATCGGCTGTTCTGAGCAGAATATAGGTCATATAATATTTGTCAAATTCTTGCTTTAGGTTACCAGCAGAAAAGAAGACCGAGGAAGACATCTTCTGATTAGCGTATACGCTGAAATTCAAGAAGTTCTTGCCACCTGCTCTTGTTAGTTCATATGTAAAGAAATCACCCCTCGTTTTCAACCCTTTTATCGCATCTAACACAGTAAGGTTATTTTCCGCCTCTGCGAAACCTCTAATCCCTATTAAGGCTTCAATTCCTATAGGGATTCCCACCGTTTTGCCACGAAGGTATAAGCCCCCAGGTTTTTTTTCTGTGTAAAGAATCTCAATTTCACCCATTCGTCGGCTCACATACGTTGGTGCCAAACCTTCATATACCTTTCCCAAGCATAAGTTAGAAGAACCTTCACCTGTCTTCCAAGACTCAATCACATCAGATATACCAGTTAAGCTCTCCCATTTTACCACGGCTTTCCTAGACTGCTCATTTAGGGTCGGCACACGTTCGACCTTTGTGACTTCAAGTTCTTTAATTGTTTCTTCTTGTTGCTTTTCAGGCTGGAGCCAGAGTTTTTTTTCACTCCTAACGTCTATTTCAGAATCTTTTTCATAACGTTTTTGTTCTTCTAGATATTTCTTTTTGGCCTTTTCTTTTGAATTGGCAAATGGTCTATCCATCTCTTGGCATTCGCTGGTTCTCACAAACACAAATGCCATTACGAGAAATGCCATTACCAGAAGGTTTCTCATTTTATCACTCCTATGTCATTTCCGTATACAACATCAAACTCACCGTGCAAGTTGGACTCTTTGTCATTATAGGGTATATTATCGACCGACTTGTACGTCGCATAAACAATGAACTTTTTAATTTTTTTTCTTTTGAAGCAAGCTGCACTATGGTCAATAATTCGGCGATATATAACATCGCGTAGCACTGTTTCTTCGGTCTTAAGAGAGAACCTCTTATTACGTTTATCAAGTGGATTCATCAAGGTGTCCAGTTCAAAGTCTGTTATTGTCAATATCTTAACATTTTCGCTGCCTGAAACCTCACATTCTACATGTAGCCATGGATTAAGCGCAATCGTCTGACCTACAATTTCCGCACTCAATGCAAACCTGTTATTATTCTTAGGGTTCTTGCAGTCAATCGACGCTTCCATTCCATATACAAAATTGGGCCTTGTACGTTCTATATAAGAATCGAAGCTCTTCTCCGTAATTTGCAAGGTTTTACGAGTAATAAGGAATGAGACTCCAGCAAAAACCAGGGCCGCAATTGCACAAACGCACATTATCATGTTCCCATAATTCTGAAAAAAGATGTGTAACCTGTTCAAACACGTGCTCATCCACAGTGCCTTATAAGAATTTGGGTTCACCTACCGAGAATAAGATGAAAATGGACACCTTTTCTCTCTGCAAAATGAAAAAGCCCTTTAGATGATTATCAAATCTCTTTTTGAGTTTTAGCTGTCAGATGTAAAATTACTTCGGCGAAGGGGCGTTCGGCGATGAATTCGAGCTCCGATCTAAGTGAGGTCCTGCAAAGGTGCTGCTTGATCAGGTCCGTAATGAGATCCGTGCGAAACGTTACTCAATCTATACTGAACAAGAGTCGAAGGAATTGAAAAAGAGGCTTAGCGTTTTCGCCTTCAGAAGAATAAAGGAGAAAAAAGAATTTTTCAATATAATTCTAACGATGTGTTAAAAAGGCGGGTTGATATAAGTTCAACTTTCTTGCCGTGGTACCACACCAGTGATGAGCGGGACGTCCGTAAGAACGTAAGTTACTCTTCTGAATGAAAACCATGCTCTTTGGCCAATGCCCCCCCTCTTCTTAAGGGATATTCAACAGCCGGTTGCGTTATCCCAGGGTGCCTCGCTCACTCCGTTAAGCCATAACCGACCCCTCTAACCGCCCGGTAGCACCATAATCCCCGTGCACGAGCCTTCACCTTTTCTCTATCCTTAGATATAGATATCTTCTGTCCCAATATTGCATAGTTCACATACCCGATCTTCAACCGCCATCAAATCTCGAATCGGGGGCAACCGTTGGCGGCGGACATTCCCAGGTTTCGAGGTTTTAGCTGAGAGGCAAAGTTATTATAGCGAGGCCATTGCGCATTGAATATAAAGGAGCTTTTTGCCATATAACCTCTCACGGCAGTGAGCGAGCGGCAATTTAATGCAGATCAACAAGGAAAAGGGTTGAACCGGTAAGGGCTCAATTGGCCCATCCCAAGTCACGGGCTGAGCCCGTAAAAAGCCTGAAAAAGGTGGATCATTACAGAGACCATACCCTGTACAGTTGTCCTGAATGTCTTATTGGAAAATATGAAATCGAAAAAGGAAACGAAAATTCCAGGTTGTTGCCAATGCTATGCACGTGCCCGCGGGAAGAATTCACGGTATTTCTGTCGGTAATCCCCTATGATTTTCCTTTCATAAAGGCTCTCATCTCGTCGTGGCTGCCAATGAAGAGGAATATGACGTGGTCGGTGAATTTGAATATGATGCGGTCCTTTAGGGTAGAGCGAATTTCCCAGTAGTCACCTTCCCAATTCTTGAGACCGAGTCCTTTTGGCAAGGATGCCTCTCCATCGAAATAGCTCATGAGTGCGTCTATGGCTTCATAGGCTTTTTGCTGGCGGCTACTCCCAAGTTTCCTAAACCTGCGGTCAAAACTTGGTTTGAATTCGTATTCCACGACTATTGCATCATCTTGTTAAGGTGCTTTCTGGCTGAATCAGAGTCAGGAAAGCGCAAACCCTTTTCTTTCTCCACTTCGGCAAGCTTGGCAGCAAGCTTTTCGTAGTCCCGAGAGGATAATTCATTCACGGTAACCGGTTTGATATGGATGGCTGACTCGCTGGATTCAATATCGACGTAGTCCCCTTCTTTCAGTTGAAACTCATGCAGAACCCTTTTGGGAATGGAAACTTGACCGTTTCTTGTGATTTTTCTTAACATGAAGATTCTCCAAAAAATACAATTTTAATAAAATATTAATATACTAATTTTCATTTGTCAAATGGTGTGGCAGATAATGGTTAAGATCTTTTTTTAATCGCCTTTTCCCCTTTCAGGGCATTAGTTTTCTCAAGGTTGGAAATTGGTAGTGTAATCAAATACTGTACTGTGGAACTGTGGGGTATCAGGTCTAATATTATTACTTCTGCGATGAGGGGGGCGTTGGTGCAGGGCGTGTTGAATACTCAGCGATCCATTTGGCAACCTATCACTATGCCATGGCCAGGGGCATCCAACGAAACAAGATATCCCTCACCACCAGAGACCGAAATCATGCCATCATCCCATTGGAACGCCTTGTTGAAGACTATGCTAGGGCATATTTCCTGATGAACTGTGCTCGGGTAGGCGCAGGCACGCAATTGAGGAAGCTTGCCAGGTAGTATCCTGGCGTGCGGATAGGAAGTTGCGGCATTCGGGATTAAGGGTTGCGCAGTACCTTAGAATAATAAATTGCGGTGTCACCTGATCGGCATCAGCCAATAAAGGGCCTAAACGGAACGGTGTGTATTATGGGTTATGCACGTTCCGCACGAACGCCCCAGCTTCCAAATCGAAGATCCCAACTACGAGATAAATTCTCTAAGATGTGCTGGTGAAGGAAACCCGGCGCCTAAACCGGGAGGGAACAAGAAATAGTCGGGCTGAAGGTGGGCTACTATTTCTTTTTCAAGAAATCATTGGGCTCAATGCCTGCTTCTTTTAGAATTGCGCTTAGTGTGCCCTCCGGAATATCGCCAGGGTGATTGGGGATGGTGGTATATAGGTCAGTTAGCTCATTATACCAGATCTCATGGCTTCCGGCAGCTTGCCGGTCAAAGGCAAATCTAAACACTTTGAGACGTGTGACGATTTCGCGGTAGCTAAAACCCGCCAATCTTCCCATGCTATAAACTCACGATCAGCGGGTAATCAAAGGAATCGCCGATCGCTGACAGTTTCAGATCGCTACTTCTCTCCGCCCTTGCTTCCATCAGCTTCCGGGCAACATCGCGTGCAATTTCCAGTGATTCTATCGCCGTCCGGCCCTGAGCCACCAAACCGGGTATATCCTCCGAGGTAGCCAAATAAGCCCCCTCCGGCAATTTTTCAACATGAATATTAACGATCTTTTCCATCACTCTCCTTATTCGTTTCTCCGGTAAAGCAGCTTAGAATGCACCTCATTCTAATCTTGTGATTGAGTTTCACAGCTCCTTTTGCTCTCTTTTTGGAAATTATAGCATCAACAAGGCCTTTCATGAAGAACAAAAGAGCATATTAGCGATATGTTCCCCTCCGCTTACCGCACATCCAACAGCCGGTTACGTTATCCCAGGATGCCTCGCTCACCCCGTTAACCCATACCCGGGTTCTCTAACCGCCCGATAGCACCATAATCCCCGTGCACGAGCCTTCACCTTTTCTCTATCCTTAGATATAGATATCTTCTGTCCCAATATTGCATAGTTCACATACCCGATCTTCAACCGCCATCAAATCTCGAATCGGGGGCGACCCTTGATCGAGGGCATTTTGGCTGTAATGCTTTATCTAAGGTCAGAAACGACCATGGCGAGGCGATTGCGCATTGAATATGGAGGAGCTTTTTACAACAAAACCTTTCGCGGCAATGAGTGAAGGAAGGCCTACCAGAGGGCAGCAAGAAAAAGGATTACACTACCTGAAGGCTTAAAGCAAGGGTTCAGAAGGTCGCTGAGCTGAATTGGGTATAGTAAGCACCTTCCGTACCATTCCAGACCGGGTTGATCAGGAGGGTATTCATGCTGTCACTTGTGATTGGACAAAGGTCGCTAAGCGCATCCTGTCGATGTTCCCGCCACTGAGTATGCAGACTACCTCGGAGCCCATGGGAATCTTCGCTTTGTTGAACAGGAGGGCAGCGAATCCGGCCGCTCCTGCCGGTTCTGTTAGGATCTTGCACGATTCCAAGATCAAAAAAAGAGCTTCTACCATTTCATCATCTGAGACTAAAACAAGTTCATCAACATACTTTTGAACCAAAGCCAGGTTTAGTTCCCCGACAAAGGGGGCTGCTAAGCCCTCCGCTATAGTGTCCATTCTATTCAGGTGAACCACTGCCCCTTGCTGGACGCTTTTCCACATGGCCGAAGCACCGATTGGTTCAACACCCACAATCTTGACTTTCGGCTTATGTAATTTGATAGCCGTGGCGACTCCTGAAATCAGGCCACCGACAGGGACAAAAACGGCGTCAACGTTCGGCAGATCCTCCAAAATCTCCATCCCTATCGTCCCGTGGCCTGCGACAATATGGGGATCGTCAAAAGGGTGAACCATGGTTAAGTTGTGTTCTTTTTGAATCGCCAGGGCGGTGTCAAGGAGATCGCCATCAGTAAGAATAACATGTGCACCATAGCCCTTTGCGGCGCTAATCTTATTGGGGGGAGTCGTGTCAGGCATCACCACACGCGCTGAGATGCCACATATGGAGGCTGCATATGCAAAGCCCTGCGCGTGATTTCCTGAGGATATGCTAATAACTCCCCTTTTTGTATCTTCCTTTGCCAAGTGATGTAGTTTATTGATAGATCCTCTCGGCTTGAATGAGCCTGTCTTCTGAAAAGCTTCAACTTTGAAATGAAGATGTACTTTATTCTGTTTCCCCAGAATCGTAGAAGATATCAAAGGGGTTCTGTGGACTCGGCCAGCTATAGTTCGCTGGGCGCTGGTGAAATCACCTCGTTGAATCACGTAACTCCTCCTACCCTATATGGTTCAATTTACAAAGCCTAAACGCGAGGTAACATCTCTCGCAGTCCTTCATCACCCCTTATCTCACGGGTGCCTCCAAGGCTCCGCCAACCACCATTGAGCATTACGATGAGGGGCAACATATACTCAGATGGGTTGTACCCTGCACCACTACCAGGCTGAGCGAAATATTTGTCTGCTGATTGCAGTAGTCTCAGCTCTACCGCAAACTCTCCCTGTAAGGCTAAGCCTGCATGAGGGGTTATCATGCCCGACTGCCACTGCGAGGCACGAGCGGGAGGTCTCTGGTCATTTCTGCCTTGAATGGAAGCACTGTTTCTCGTATCAGTGTTCTTTCACCTCGTTGGTTACGGTTTGGTTTGTATTTGGATACACCTATCTTGCCTAATCAATCAGTGTTTTTCAACTTTTTTAATATGAAAATCAGAATTAAGAGCGCGATTGGGGTGGCTCCTTTTCCCTTGACAGACAAGGCAATTATCACTATACTCCCACGCAGAAAAAGCGACTTCTTGTCAATTGCCACAAATCTCGGAAACACAGCAGAAACAAGCCGCATTTTTTCATCTCTGAAACAAGTCAACAGAATACGTCACTGTAGGTGCGAATCGAAGCGGTAATGTAAAAGAGGCTGACGTAAGCAAGTCTCTTCAAAGGGCAGAGGCAAATTTTGAATGCTTTGCCAATGCCACGGATTACTGGAATCCATTACAGTGCCTTTTCTATAAGGATTGCCTCCAGTGCGGTGACTGTATCCGTCTGCTGCTATGCAAGCAGGAGACATCATGCCAGAAATCTGAAGGTATCACGGTAGTCATATGGGTTTAGAAAAGATATGTGTTTTAGGCGGTGGTAACGGGGCCCACGCAATGGCGGCCGATTTGGCATTAAAGGGGTTTGAGGTAAATATGTGTGAGGCTCCTGAGTTTAAGGATCACTTCGCCACCACTATGAATCGTAAGGAGATAGAGTTTGTCGATATATGGGACAACAAGAAAATCGCTAAGCTTACTATGGCCACCACAGACTTTGGCGCAGCCATGAAAGATACGCAATATATTATGATGCCTATACCAGCCATCGGCCACAAGCTTTTTTTTGAGCATATGCTCCCTCATCTGGAAGATGGCCAGACTCTGGTTATATGGCCGGGCAACTTTTCCGCACTACTGTTTGCTCATATGTTGAGAGAAAAGGCGGTAAAGAAAGATATTACTCTTGCTGAGTGCCATACGCTTCCCTGGGGCTGCCGTTTGCTTGCCCCCGGTAGCGTGAAGATAGCGGTTGAGGCCTGGAAGTTGCTAATAGCTGCATTTCCTGCAAAGCATACAGAGAAGGTAGTAACTGACCTGAAAGGCACTTACCCGGTAATCCCAGGTGAACACGTGCTGGCTACCTCCCTCAATAATCTGAATCCAATAGTTCATCCTGCCGGTTGTGTGCTCAATGCCGGCTGGATCGACACGCTTGGGAAAGACTTCTATTTCTACAGGCATGGGACAACACTCTCAATAGCGAGGGTCATAAAAGCAGTTTATGAAGAAGTGGTCAAAATCGGGCAGGCTGTAAATGTAAGAATGCTTGAATATCCTGAAGAATCATTCTTTTCAAAAAGCCAGATCATGTCGGTTTATTTCAGGGCCTCGTTTGACAAAGAAGGTGCTGTTGCCAATATTTCCGGCCCTTCATCAATGAAAGATAGATATATCACTGAAGATGTTCCCTATGGCTTGGTTACCACAGCGCAAATAGCCCGTACGTTTCATGTAGAGACCCCGGTTATCGATGCAATAATTGAGTTGACTTCTGTGGTAAATGAGACTGATTATCGTCGGGAAGGTAGATCACTTGAAGAGCTCGGTATAGCTGGGTTGAGTAAAGAAAAGTTGCTTGATCTTTTGCAGGAGGGGTTTTGTTAGGGTTTTTACAGGGGGTAATTTGTTACGATAACCTTAAAAGGAGGGAGTCATGAAATCTAAGATTTTAGCACTGTTGGTCATGGGAATCTTCGTTCTTACTCCGCTTTTTGGGATAGCCTGGGCTGATAAGGTATATCACATTGGAGAAATTGTGATAATCGAACATCCCGATTTACAATCTGACTCTGATGGATTCAAGAAAGCCATGGAGGAAGAAGGCCTGATCGAGGGCAAAAATGTTAAGTATCTTCGCTTAAACGCCGAGGGTGATATGTCTTTAGCTGCGACCATCGCTCAGCGGTTCGTAGGTGAAAAGGTAGATCTAATGCATCCTATCTCTACCCCGGTTTCCCAGGCGTGCGTGGCTGCAGCGAGAGGAACAGATATACCAATCGTTTTTAGCACCTGTACGGCACCAGCCAAGGCCGAGATAGTATCTACCTGGGAGGCACCTCGTCCTGACAATGTAACAGGGGTGAGTGATATGGCGGACATAAAGGTGCAGATGGTTACGATTAAAGAGATATACCCTGCCCTTAAAACTCTCGGGGTCATATATAATGCCGGCGAAGTGAATTCTGTGCAGCAGGTTGATGAGCTGAAGGGAATACTCTCAGACGTTGGGATAGGAAAGCTTGTGGAGGCTACTTGCTCAACAACAGCCGAGGTCATAACTGCTACTCGATCACTTATCGGCAGAGTCGATGCTATCTGGAATCCGACCGATAATACCACTACCTCAGGGCTTGAGGCTGTAATTCGTGTCTGTGAGGAAAACACAATACCGCTTTTCGGATCTACCGGTGCAATGGTTGAACGTGGCTGCATTGCTGCGCGCGGTGCCAATTATAGCTGGATAGGTTGGAAAGCGGGCAAATACGCTGCCATGATACTAAAAGGAGAAAAGAAGGCATCAGACATTCCCGTGGTAAAATGTACCGGTGATGCCCAGGTGCTGGTGGTTAATCCGGCAGCTGCGAAGAGAATGGGAATCACGATTCCTCAATCGGTCATCGCAAATGCGACTCGTGTAATACGATAAAGCAGGTAATGGAGGTCAAGGCCCCCTTGACCTCCATTTAATCTATTCTATCCTTATAGCCCTGATACGTATCTTGCTTTTATTGATATCAACCTATTGCTTAAATCAATTCACATTATACACTGGTACAACACCTTCGTTTTCGGAATGTAGTCTGTTCTCGTTTAGATAAGGACAGGATAGGTTATAAGAAATGATCGAATCCATCTTGCTATCTTCTGTCTCTGAGGGATTATTATTCGGCTTCGTTACTATTGGTGTATTTATCACCTTTCGTGTCCTGGCCTTTCCCGACCTCACCGTAGATGGTAGCTTTGTTACCGGGGGCTCTGTTGCGGCCGTTCTGATTGCAGCAGGTCATAACCCCTTCCTGGCTACCTTCGCGGCGCTCATCGCAGGGTTAATCGCCGGTACCATAACTGCCACGCTCAATACCGCGTTCAGAATAAACGCGCTCTTGTCCGGTATCCTCATGATGGTTGGTTTATATTCAGTGAACCTAAGGATAATGCATGGAGCAAATATCCCGCTGATACGCAGCATAACTATCTTTGAGAGTGTGGCGCATTTTTGTTCAATAAGGAGAAGCAGTGTACTCATTATTTATACCTTAGTGGTATTGGCCGCGATCTTTTTTCTGGCCCTCAACTGGCTCTTGCGTACCGAGATCGGTTTAGCCTTGAGGGCGTCTGGTGATAATGAGCAGATGGTACGCGGTTTAGGCTCAGATACAAACAAGAACGTAGTACTGGGCTGTGCTATCTCTAACGGTCTTGTTGCCCTGGCTGGCTCTTTAGTTGCCCAGAGTCAGGGTTTCTGCGATGTGAATATGGGAATAGGTATGATTGTTATGGGCCTCGCAGCAGTGATAATCGGTGAAGGTCTCTTGCATCCGAGGGGTATTGCAAAGATCTTATTCGCATGCTTTGTCGGCACTTTCTTGTATCGTCTGTTTATCACCATTGCCCTCAGGCTGGGTCTGGCTCCTGGAGACCTGAAATTGATTACCGCGACATTAGTCATCATTGTGCTTGGCGTTCCGTATGTAAGAAAGAGATTGCGAGGCGAATGGGTGCCACCGGCAGCAAGGATGTAGCGAGGTATTCGTAATGGGTCGAGGCGACGATCATATATTACTCAGGCTTATTGATATAAGAAAAGTCTTTTCTCGAGGCACGATAGATGAGGTCACCGCTTTGGATGGCATCAACCTGGACGTCTATGAGCAGGACTTTGTTACGATCATTGGCAGTAATGGTGCGGGGAAAAGTACCCTGCTTAACATTATTGCCGGTATCTATCCACCGGAGCGGGGAGGCAAGGTTCGTGTTGTGGACCAGGATATTACGAATATCCCAGAGTATAAGCATGCTGCATATGCGGGCAGGGTCTATCAAAATCCCAGCGAGGGCACAGCCGCTAAACTGACTATTGAGGAGAATATGGCTATGGCGCTGCTGCGGGGGCAATCGAGAGGATTAAGGCCCGCGATAAATAAGCGGCGGCGAGAGCTATTTCGTTCTGCGCTGTCCCCACTGGGTTTGGGGCTTGAAGCCAGACTAAATGCCTATGTGGCCACGCTCTCCGGTGGTCAAAGACAGTCACTGGCTCTGGTAATGGCAACGATAAGCAAACCAGCAATACTGCTGCTCGATGAGCATATAGCTACCCTCGACCCCAAAACAGCCGAGACCGTACTTCAGTTAACCGACATGATTGTGAAACGGGAAAAGATGACGACCATAATGGTAACTCACAATATGGATATTGCGTTACGGTATGGCAATAGGCTGATCATGATGCATCAGGGGAAGATTTTGGTAAATATGGGGGAGGAAGAGAAAAAGAAGCTCACGATTGCTGACTTAGTAGCGGCATTTGAGCGGGCTGCCGGTGAAGAGTTTAAGGATGACTCCATCATGCTTAGTCAGCGGTAAGAACAAGGACCATAAGCTTTTCCAAAAACCAAAAGATCTACCAGGCCAAATACGGGGCATTGTTGACTGCGTTGACTAACTCCGGATCCCCTTTTTCTTTAGTTGACTTCGCTCTTGACCAAAACCGGCTTTTCCTTGGACAGCATTTGATCTTTAGTGGGGCAAGGGGGCAAGTCCCCGTTTGAGCTTTGGTCAAATATCTCCCATGTGCCATACAGAGTTGCTCGATTCCTGTGCCTAAGTTCTCTCGGCGGACCCTCATTGAAAGAGATTGTGAGGCAATTCTTCGCACCCTTTGGCTCTAGCGCTCCTCTTTAACGAGGTACAGGCTGATCGGTGTAACAAGCGCCAGGGCACCCCATAAAACAAAGGGGAGGCCCGGATGGAACCCGGCGAGACTATTGCCGAGAGGAGGCGCCACAAAACTGCCTAACTGCGATATGGCCAGGACAAGGGCAGCAGCAGTTCCGGCATAATCCCCTCCCACCCCCTTTACCTCAATGATCATGCTCAAAATGATTGCCATAAAACCGTCACGGAAAACGCCTGCCAGTATCACCAAGATCCACACGGCCTGGTCATGGGCCGCCGATAACAGCGCTACGCTTGCAGCAGTGATGAGGGCTGCTGGGATGAGCACGGTTTTTCTCGATCTGAACCTATCGGATAGGAGGGCCAGCGGAATGGCGCCGAGCATACTGACACCATGAAAAGCCGCCACTGTTCCATCGGCACCGGCTACTGACCATGCTCTTTCCCGCAGGTAAAGCGGAAGGTAGCCGAGCATGCTATTTATACAGCTCGAGTGCCCCGCTAAGGCTGATCCGAAAAGCCACACGCTTTTGAGGCGTACCACCCGCGAGAATGTCTGGCCAAGTGTGAGCCTCGCTGTGGAACCTCCTGATACGACCTGCCCCGGTTCTCTCACCGTGAAAAACCACAACACGCTAATTAAGGCGGAGAGAGTGCCATACAAAAGCAGTACCCATTGCCACCCGCCGAGCAAGGGTGAAAGCACCGTGGCGCTGAACATTGCTCCTGCCATGAAGCCGATCGCCATCCCGGCACCGGTGATACCGTTAGCGAGCCCCAGGTGCCGCCCTGAAAACCATACGCCGGCAGTCTTAACCACATTGACCGGTATAAAAGCCAGTATAAGTCCGAACAAGAACGTGGTGGCAGCCAAGCTCGCAAAGCCGCTGGAAAGCCCCCTGAGCGCACCTGCCCCTCCAGCCAAAAGGCATGCTATACCCAGGACCCTCCTTACCCCAAATCGATCGCCCAGAAGCCCACCAGCTAGAACAGTGATTAGACCAGCTAAGGCTTCAGTTCCCCAAATGGCACCTATCTGGACAAGGCTTAAATTTAGGTCGACAGATATCTCCTTGAAAAGTACCGGCATACACATGCGTGGCATGGCCATCGCAAAGGTGTAGGTTAGGGCCGCCAGGCCCAGGACATACCACCTGTAGCGTGATCCGTAACTGTTAACCATCAGCAAACCTCATCGCTCAACGCGAAGCAGTATCTCGACTAGTTCTTGCCAAGCGAGTCATAGCAACTGTTGCGACTACAACACCCTCCAGCCTATTCATCAATGGGTCACTCATTGAAAAATCCTCTGTAATGAAAAAAAACTATCCCGGGTAAGAAGAGCCGGATTATATTTCCTTATTGACACAAAGGCAAGTGGTCAACAGGCTCGTTCCACCCCAGCAGAGGGCTCGCGTCTCGATTTTTGAATCCAAGTGTGTTAAGAATCCCTGATGGCACGAACGTTGAGAAGAGCGTTCCGGGGGCACGTTCTGCAGAACGTACACCGGTAGCTCCGATGGGCGCTGAACTTGACAATTGAAATCGAATAAATTAGCGTACCAATCAAACGATCTTGTTTCTTTGTCACAAGGGGCAGTTCGGCCAGCTAAACTTCGGAAAGCTCTGAGAGGAGACTTTCCGGAAGGAGACCACTCGCTGGAGGCTGTCGCGAGAGTAAACCTTGAGGAAAGGTTGGCGTTTCTGGTTTTCCTGTTCATGCTCCATGGGCGAAGAATAGGGCTAGCCTTGAAAGGCGGGCCTTTTTTTGTGGCTGCAACCGAATCGAGAACCCAGGTATTTTGCCGGCAGAGAAGGATGAACGCCTATACAGAGCAAAACTCAAACTAATCACGTGAGTCGGAGGGAGTATGATTGTCAGAAACATAAGGGATACGGAAGTCCTGGAGACGACGTATCTGGCCCATGGCGGGGCCATTGCGCAGATGATACTGGATCAGAGGACCTTAAAAGAGATAGGGTTTCTCGCCATCGCGTCCCTTGCACCGGGCAAAACCATTGAGGCGCACATTGACCCCTATGAGGAGATCTACTTTATCATGACCGGTGAGGGGGAGATGAGCGTAGACAATGAAACACGACACGTAACGCCCGGCGATGCTACATGGATCCCTACGGGGTCCAGCCACGCCCTCACCAACAGCGGAACAGAGGATCTGGTAATCCTGGTGGTTGCATCCCCGATGTAAAAGACCGCGCTCAACTGGATAGATGAGTCCAAATATGAAGACGCAAAGCATGGCTATGTGATTCCCGGTGGGATTTCAATATTCTCTTCCGGCCGTCCGGCGGGTTTCCGGGGCAAGAAGCGAAAAGGCAAATCAGCCGGTTATCGGAACAAGGCATGAAGGCGAGCCCGATCGGCATGCCCGCCCTGGTCGCAGCACGTAAACCTTTAATGGTACTTGGCGTCACTCAAGGTCAGAACCGCCCCTATCTCTGAGTCGCTAAACCGGCAGTGATTTACCGATGACACACCGTATGGGCTTCCTTTTTGTGTTTCTGTGACCACCTCCTGAGAAGCACGTTCATTCCCGCCGATGGGCAAATAAGAAATAGCTTGACACGGGCGGGAAAAGCAGCTAACAAAAATAATGTGTGGTTTGACCACCTGACCAGCCTCCTCATCTTCTTTACGTTCAAGGACAACAATGAAACCCTTGGAGCGTGACATGAGCCTCGATCATCTCTTCTCTTCTTTTTCCATTGGAACCTTGCGGATGGAAAACCGCATCGTGATGCCCCCCATGGCAACAAACTACGCGACACCGGAAGGCTATGCGACCGAACGGCTGATTGCTTACTATGTTGAACGTGCAAAGGGCGGTGCAGGATATATCAACACCGAGCACACGGGCATACTTCAGCAGGGCAAGGCAGCTCCGAACATGCTGCTCATCGACACCGATGAACATGGTTCGAGCATCCGGAATTTGGTGGAGGCTATCCACGGTGTGGGAGGGAAAATCGTTGTCCAGATTAGTCATGCGGGCAGGCAAACCTCATCGGCGGTGACCGGATCTCCGATCGTCGGGCCCTCGCCCATACCCTGTCCAACCAGAGATGAAACTCCCCGCGAGCTTTCAATCCCCGAAATCGAGGAGATCATCCAGGCATTTTCGGCGGCGGCCCAGCGGGTCAAGGAGGCCGGGGCCGACGGTGTTGAGCTCCATATGGCCCACGGGTACCTGATCTGCTCCTTTCTGTCTCCATTTTCCAACCGGAGAGCGGATCGCTATGGGGGCAATGTTCAGAATCGTGCCAGGTTGGCCACGGAGGTTCTCAAGTCGGTGCGCGGCCGGGTGGGTCCGGATTTTCCCGTTATCTGCAGATTGAGCGGGGACGAATACGTGGATGGGGGGCTGAGTATAGAGGAGACCAAACAGATCGGCAAGATCCTGGAAAAGGAGGGCGCTGACGCACTCCATATATCCGCGTGCAACGCCGCCTCAGTCTACCTGAACCACCCGCCGTATTACGTGGAGGAAGGTGTCTTCGTTCACCTCGCGCAGGCAATCAAATCGGAGGTGGACATACCCGTTATTGCAGTCGGGAGAATCAGGAGTCCGGTCATGGCCGACAGGATCATTCGGGAGGGGAAGGCGGATCTGGTCTCCATGGGCAGGGCTTTGATTGCAGACCCCCATATGCCGAGAAAAGCAAGAGAGGGCCGATTTGAAGAAATTGTTCCTTGCATCTCCTGCAACAGGTGCATTCAGACCCTGAGAAAAGGGGCGGTTCGATGTGCCGTCAATCCGGAGGCGGGCAACGAAGGCCAATTTGGCCTGGTTGAAACGGATCGACCCAAGAAGGTATGGATCGTGGGAGGGGGACCTGGAGGTCTGAAGGCTGCCGAGGTGGCGGCACGGAGGGGGCACCACGTGACGGTCTTCGAGAAGGCTCACAGGCTGGGTGGAAGAATGAGGCTTGCCGCCATCCCGCCGAAGAAAGAGGTCCTGAACGATTTCAGCGACTATCTCGAAAGAAGGGTCAAGAATTTAGGGGTAACCGTAGAGTTAGGCAGGGAGTTTACTGTCGACATGGTGGGCCCGGTCAAGCCGGATGTGGTAATCGTTGCCACCGGGGGCATTCCCTACTTCCCTGACTGGAAGGGGGTCGAAGAGAGCGGAGCCATCTCCGTCGATGATGCCTTATCAAAGAGGGAAGGAGATATGGGAAGAAGGGTTCTGGTGATCGGTGGCGGTGGCATCGGTGCGGAGACAGCTGATTATCTGTCGGAGATGGGCAAAGAGGTTACCCTGGTCGAGATGTTGGAGGAGATCGCATCAGATCTGGTTGGGCACCTGAAACACTACCTCTCCCAGAGGCTTGGGGAAAAAGGGGTTACCATCCTTACCTCTACCAAGGTCAAAGAGCTGGGAAAGGGCTATGCCGTGGTTGAAGATGCATCCGGGGTCAGAAGGATTGATGGATTTGATGCCATGGTTTTGGCGGTGGGTTCAGTATCCGACGACCGCATTGCCAAGATCCTCGAAGGAAAAGTTGCAGAACTCTACGTGATCGGCGATGCCTCTCAACCACGCGAAGCCCTGGAGGCCGTGTACGAAGGAGAAGAAATCGCGATAAAAATATAGCTTTCCTCTTATATGTCTTCGATTTCCATTTTTCAATGGAAAGGAGGTGAACAGGAGGTATTTTTTGGCAGGAGTATAGTTTTACGATTAAACCTTATGCTTTGGAAAGGAGGAAAGAGGTATGAAGCCAAACAAGAGACTAATGGCCATGCTGGGCTTGGTTTGTCTGTTCTTGATGGTTTTTGGCGGTACGGCCCTTGCGGCAAAAAAGGTTATCCATGTGTGGCATACGGAGACCAATCCGCTATCGAGGACGGCGATCGCCAATATTGTTGAAAGATTCGAGGCCCTTCATCCTGATATTAAGGTGGAGGCAGAGGCCCTCGCATGGGGAGACCTGGAGGGCAAGATCATGGCGTCCCTGGCTGCTGGTTCGCCGCCGGAGCTCACACACGGACAGCCTATCACCTGTGCAGCACTGCAGGCGAAGGGGTTGCTCATGCCCCTCGATGAGGTGGTGAAGGCTATCGGTGAGGATAATATCTGGGAACAAATAAAGAAGGTTGGTAAATATGGAGACCATTACTACGGCCTGGTTCATGCCGCAGGCACGTCGCTGCTGATCTACCGGAAGGATCTGGCCCAGAAGAAAGGCCTAGAAGGCCCGAAAACATGGGATGACTTGCTTCGCATTGCCAAAGAGCTTACCATGGACACCGACGGCGACGGAAAGACCGACATATACGGCCTCACCATACCCGGCGACAATCTGTTTATCAATATCCTCATGGGAGAGCTGACCAAGGCCAATGGCGGCATTCTCTTCGACGATCAGAATCGGCCCCACTTTACGGACAAAACAATGATCGAGACCTTGAACTTCTTGAAGGAATTGACCAAATACATGCCACCCGGTTGGGAGGGACACGGCTACAGAGAAACCTTCGCCAACATGTACGGCCAAAAGGCTGCCATGATGTATCAGGGATACGGCAGGGGTGCCTCATTGATCGAGGAGTATGCACCCAAGGATATGGCCAATAGCGATTATTTCGACGTGTGGATAAAGCCCCACGGGCCCAGCGGCACGAAACCGGCTGCCCAGGTCGATGAGGAGCCATGGTTGATGTTCAAGGGTTGCAAATATCCCAAGGAGGCCATCGAATTCTTGAAGTTCTTTTACCAGGACGATAATTACCTGGAATACATCCAAACGGTGCCGATTCACTTCTTCCCCATCACCAAATCCCTGGGCAGGAACAAGGCATACCAGGAGACCCCCATGATCAAGAAATGGAAGGGTTGGCTCGACGTCCAGGGCTATTACCTGGATAACGACCTGGTGAAACCGACGCTCGTGGTAGATTGGAAGGATATGGCCGGCAAGCCCTATCTTATGGAGATTCTGGGTTCAGGCATCCTGAAGGACATGGTCATGGAGGTGACCAAGGAGGATGTGCCTCCTGAAAAAGCCGCCGCCAAGGCCCAGAAGAGGGCGGAAGAGCTCATAAAGGACAAAGGCTACGCCAAATGGTAGTGTAAGTAAGGGAAGTGCCGGGAGAACCTTCAGGGGTCCCTGGCACTTTCTTTTTCATGAGATTAGGTGAGATGAAAAGGTGAAAATACACTCTCAAAAGGCGGGAATCATCCTGATTGCACCTGCTGTTCTCTTGATCTGTGCGTTGCTGGTCTACCCGGTTCTATACGGAGTTTGGCTCAGTTTCTTCAAGAAACACTCCTTTTTCCCGGACCAGAGATTTGTGGGCCTTGCGAATTATTTCTATTTGCTGAAGGACCCGGAATTCTGGATGAGCGTCTGGTATGGGACGGTTTACTCTGTCAGTACCATCTGTCTTCAGATTATTGTCGGGGTTATCGCTGCGCTGATTCTGAACGAGGCCTTTCGAGGGAGAAATTTCGTCAGGGGAGTCATCCTCTTCCCGTATATGATTCCGACGGTTGTTGCCATCATCCTCTGGAAGTGGCTCCTGAATGATCAGTTCGGTCTGGTCAATTATCTGCTGATGGCCATCGGCGTCATCAGAGAACCCCTCTGCTGGATGGGAAAAGACCTTATCATGACGTCTTTGATCATCATTAGCGTATGGGAGTTCTTTCCTTTCGTGGTGTTGAGTGTGCTTGCCAGGCTGCAATCAATACCACCGGCCCTCTATGAGGCTGCCAAGGTTGACGGGGCCGGGGCGGCGAGCCGGTTTATCCACGTGACCCTCCCTCAGTTGAGAAACGTTCTCTTTGTGGTTATCCTTCTCAGGAGCATCTGGATGTTTACCAAGTTCGACACCGTTTGGCTCCTTACCCAGGGCGGAGGCGCGGAAAAATATGTCAGGACCCTGCCCGTATACGCTTACATGAGGACCTTTATGTACTATCAGGCAGGATTGGGCTCAACCCTTGCGGTGATCATGTTCGGGATCTTGATTGCCTCCACAGCGATTTACTTCAAGATGTTCGGGAGAGAAGAAGAGATTTAACATGAAGAACAAGTTTTTCTCAGTACGGGGACAACAGATCTACTGGTGTGCCGCCATCTTGTTTGTTCTGACTGCATTCCCTTTCTTTTGGATGATCTCCACCTCTTTTAAGCCCTTACGGGAGATATTCGTTTACCCCCCGTATTTTCTTCCCAAGGAATTTACCCTCGCCAACTTCGAGCGACTCTTCGAGCAGACTCGTTTTCTGACCTATTTCAAGAACAGTGTGTTCGTCGCAACGTCGGCTGTTGTGCTCACCATGACCATTGCAACGGCCGGGGCCTATAGCCTAACCCGATTCAGATTTTACGGTCGGGAAAGAATAGCGAGTCTCATCCTCTTCACCTACATGTTTGCTCCCATAATGATCATTATCCCCTTTTACGTGTTGATCAAGAAAATGGGCATCGCTAACACCCATCTTGCACTCATAATGGCGTACACCGCCTTTTGTCTCCCCTTCAGCCTGTGGCTGCTGAGGGCCTTTTTCCAGGGTATACCTATGGCGCTTGAGGAGGCCGCCTTAACAGATGGAGCGGGAAGAATCCGGGCGGTCATTTACGTGACTCTTCCCCTCGCCTTGCCCGGTATCATCGCGACAGGGATCTTCACCTTCATATTGGCGTGGAATGATTATATTTTTGTCAGAATTCTGATCACCTCAGATGAGCTCAAGACCCTTTCGGTCGGCATCGCCGATCTCTACAACGCAACCGTGATTGATTGGGGAATGATCATGTCCGGGGGAATGTTGATCACCATACCGGTCTTGGTATTTTTCATCTTCATACAGAGATATCTGATAGCCGGATGGGGGACAGGCGCAGTAAAAGGTTGAGAGGCGGCGAATGGACCCAATGGAGGGAGCATTTTGATGAAGAACGAAGGCACAAGTGGGATATTCTCACCCATAAAAACGAGCAAGATACCCGATGAAGTATATAAACAGATTGTTTCTATAATCAGCAGTGGTCAGGTTAAGCCGGGCCAGAAACTCCCGTCGGAGAGGGAGATGGCATCCGGTTTCGGTATCAGCAGGCAGTCCATCAGGGAAGCCCTCTATCGAGCAGAAACCATGGGGCTGATAGAGGTCCGCCAGGGGGAGGGAAGTTTCGTCCTCTCGTCTGTTGGCGAATCATTGAGTTCCCCGCTTGCAGTTCTATTGGCCGAACAGGCGGAGAGGGTGTTTGAGTTTTTGGAAATTCGGAAGTTGATCGAGGGGTGGTGTGCGGAAAAGGCCGCTGTGGAGGCCGATGCCGGGGATTTAGAGAAAATGAAGGAAATCCTCGAGACGATGAAGGAGCTCAGCACAAAGAACAAGAAATGGGAAGAAGCGGATATGGAGTTCCACTTCTCTGTCGCCGCAGCCACACACCATGTTATCGCAATCCATATTATGGACGCGCTCAAGGTCAATTTTGGCACCTTTTTTGACTTTCGACAACTTCTTTCGAAAACCGATAACAAGGAACTCATGTGGAAACACCATCATGAGGTTTACCAGGCCATAGAACAGAGAAAGCCCGCTCTGGCACGGCAGAAAATCGTAGACCATCTGGACTTCATCGAGAGGAAAATAAGAGAAGATGTGGAGAAGATGCAGACATAAGATAGGAATTTGCGTTTTATGGAGGGGGTGCAGGTATGAGAGTAAAGAATAAGAGAGCACTCATCACTGGTGGGGCCAGAGGCATTGGAGCGACAACGGCCTTCGTGTTTGCCGAGGAAGGGGCGAAAGTAGGGATCGTTGATTTCCGGGAAGAAGGCCTCAGAGATATCGCGGCACAGGCCAAGCAAAAGGGGTTTGAGTTTAGAACCTTTGTCGGCGATGTTTCAAAAAAGGATCAGGTTCAAAGGATGATGAAGGAGTTTGTCCAGGAGTTTGGTGGAATTGATATCCTGGTGAACAACGCGGGGATCGCTATCTCCAGGCCCTTCTTGGAGAAGACCGTGGAGGATTGGGAAAAGACATTGGGGGTTAATCTGATTGGGGTTTTCTTGTGCTCCCAGGCGGCCGCACAACATATGTTAAAGCAGAATTCGGGAAAGATAATAAACATATCTTCAATTCGAGGGATCGAGCACTGTGGGCGCGAAGGGATCATGGATTACAGCGCGTCAAAGGCAGCAGTGATCAACCTGACCAAGACCATGGCTAAGGAACTGGCCCCCACTATCACTGTCAATACCGTTGCCCCGGGACATACGCTGACCGAAATGACCGCAGCGCTGCCCGAGGAAGTCAAGCGAAACATGATTGAGGGGTCGTACCTTAAGCGAATGGCAGAACCAATAGATATTGCAAAGGCCATACTATTTCTTGCCTCTGAGGATGCGGATTTCATCACCAGTCAGGTTCTTCTGGTAGATGGAGGGTTTAGCCTTAAGTGAGGCGATGTCGGTGAATTCCATGGCCTTGATACCCAGATATCGGTGAAAAGGGGAACACTATTCGAAGGGAGTCTGAAGGTGGCTAGGATCGTACTGGAAAACCTGACCAAGAGATTTGGAAAAGTGGATGCGGTCAAGAATTTAGACTTAGAGGTTGAAGACGGAGAGCTCCTGGTGCTTGTCGGCCCTTCCGGCTGCGGAAAGTCAACGACATTGCGAATGATTGCGGGTTTGGAGGAGCCAGACTCAGGCAAGATCTATATCGGCGATCGGGTTGTTAATGATCTTGCTCCGAAGGACAGGGATATTGCCATGGTTTTTCAGGAGTATGCCCTGTACCCCCATATGACCGTTTATCGGAATCTGGCCTTTGGTCTGAAGATGCGGGGCTTTTCCAGGGATGAAATCGACCAGAGGGTCAAGGAAGCCGCCGGAATCTTGGGTATGACCGAACTGCTTGATCGAAAACCGCGGGAGCTCTCGGGGGGACAGAGGCAGAGAGTGGCTCTGGGGAGAACGATTGTTCGAAAGCCAGCCGCTTTTCTCTTTGATGAGCCCCTCAGCAACCTTGATGCCAAGCTTCGGGTTCAAATGCGGGCCGAACTCAGCAAGCTTCACTATAGTTTAAAGACCACGAGCGTTTATGTCACCCATGATCAGGTGGAAGCCATGACCATGGGCACGAAGATCGTCCTCATGAAGGACGGTGAGATTCAGCAGGCAGGGAAGCCCATGGAGATTTACCGGCGGCCGCTGAATATGTTCGTCGGCGGATTTATTGGAAGTCCTTCAATGAACTTCTTCCCGGCTCGTGTCCTTTCTACCAATTCCGGGATCGTGATCGAAACCGACTCCTTCCGGGTGCCCATCCCTCGGGCAAGGCATGATCAGTACAAGAGCCTTGTGGGCAAGGAAGTGATTTTCGGGATTCGTCCTGAGGACATCTACAGCGCTGATTTCTTGAAAGAGCACGAGCAAGAAGCCGTTGTCAAGGGAACGGTCGAGGTAATAGAGCCTCTTGGTCCGGAGATTCTTATAAATATCAAATGCGGTGGAGACTCTTTTGTAGCACGAGTGGACCCACGGGTTGAAACCGATATCGGCCGCGAGATCGAGCTCGTTTTCGACATGGAAAAGATGCATATCTTTGAAGCCAATTCGTCACATCGAAGGATAGGGGATTGAGAGGAGAGCCTGTTTGCGCCTGAGAATTCGCGCCCCTTACTCACCCAGGAACTTCCAAGAAATCCGTGGATCGCTCCGCATTTTTGGAATACTATTGAATGACTTGATTCTGCGACTGGCAAAAAGCAAGGGCAATTTTGGTCTTGGCCTCGTTTTGGGTCTTTTACCCTTGCCGCTTCTGAGATCAAGAAAAGGCAGTTCTCTGGTCTTTCCGGCTGATTCCTGCAAAATTCAAGAAGAGTATCTCTAGCATCTCACGGTGGATCAATAATGGCCAAGATAACGCTATTGACCGACTCATGTAAGGGCGTAGAAGACTGCGGCATTTGTATCTTCGTATGCCCGAAGCACGTACTGATCGAATCAGGAGAAATGAACGAAGCAGGATATCTCCCGCCCACGGTAAGGGACGAGACTCTTTGCACAGGCTGCGAGAACTGTATGATATCCTGCCCCGACTTCGCCATAGTGGTTGAGAAAGACTCTCAGGAGGCCTCTGATACAGGAGGGGGCAGAGATGGGTAAGGGAAAACGGGTATTGACCGGTACCTATTTCGAGATGGGGAACTGGGCCTGTGCAGAAGGGGCCATTGCAGCCGGATGCGAATTCGTTGCCGGGTATCCCATTACGCCCGCGAGCGAAATCATTAATCGTCTCGCCCAACGGCTTCCCCTAACCGGTGGAACATTACTGCAAACCGAAGACGAAATCAGCGCCATATGCTCGGCAATTGGGGCTTCATGGGCAGGATGCAAGGCACTTACCGCTACTTCCGGTCCGGGTATCAGCCTCATGCAGGAAAACATTGGGTTTGCTGTTGCCACAGAGACACCCCTGGTGATCGTGGATGTTCAGCGTCTTGGCCCATCGACCGGTGTGCCTTCCGTTGGTCTAACGGCCGATATCGTTCAAGTAGCTCGAGGATCGCATGGGGACTACCAGATCATCGCGCTCTGCCCGGAGAGCCCCCAGGAGATGTTCGATCTGACAATTCGAGCCTTCAACCTGGCAGAAAGATATCGGGTTCCCGTGTTTCTCATGGCCGACGGATTTATCGGGCACATGCGTGAGCAGATTGTCATCCCCGACGAAGATCGGATAGAGATCGAACATCGCACAATCCCCGAGCCAGGAATAGCCCCCATGGAGCGCCAGGACTTCCTGGACGTAACTGTAGCCCCGATGCCCGTTTTCGGACGCGGTCTCAAGGCTCATGTCACGAGCTCCTGCCACGATGAACATGGCATGCGCAATCTGAGCGATCCCGAGATCATGCATCGGTATATTTCAGCGCCCATTGATAAGATTCTGATCCATCGCGACGACATCATTCAGATTGAAACTGATTGTGAGGGGGTTGATGTGGTGATGGTGAGTTACGGTACGGTGAGTCGATCCGCTCGGGCTGCGGCACGCCTTGCTCAGGCCGATGGCCTGAAGGTCGGAACATTTCGAATGCTGACCTGCTGGCCTTTTCCGGATAAGGAAATACGGCAGATGTCGGAGTGCGTAGACTACATGCTTGTTTTGGAAAACAACAAAGGTCAACTCTATCCATACATTAAGGCCGAAGCTGCCCATGCGTGCCAGGTCGAGTTTCTCGGGCCTCAGACCTTAGGACAGATTCACGACCCCCACTATATTCTGTCTCACATCAAGGAGATGATACCATGAGTGTTTCAGCTCACCCTTACAGGAGGTACATGCGAGAGCATGTGAGGGGAACGACAACCTGCCCGGGCTGCGGCAATGGTATTATCACGCAGGCAATCTTGAGGGCTATTGAAGAGTTGGGCCAGGATATGGACGATTTCGTCTTTGTCTCAGGCATCGGTTGCGCGTCCTGGATTCCGAGCCCCCTATTCGCTGCAGACACGCTCCACACAACGCACGGAAGGCCCATCGCTTTTGCCACGGGGCTGAAACTCGGTTTGCCCGGGAAAAATATCATGGTGATCAGTGGCGACGGTGACCTGGCGGCCATCGGGGGGAACCATCTCATTCATGCGGCGCGGCGAAACATCGGTCTGACGGTAATCCTGGTTAACAATGGCATCTACGGCATGACCGGTGGACAGACAGCTCCTACAACGCCTCGAGGCGTGACCACTATTACCAGCCCCTACGGATCACTGGAACACCCCTTTGATATCTGTGCCATGGTTGCTGCTGCCGGCGCCCCGTATGTAGCGCGGTGGACTACCTATCACCCCCGCCAGATGACGCGTTCTATCACGAAGGCCTTGCAAAAGAACGGGTTTGCATTGGTAGAGGCCATCAGTCAGTGTCCGGTACAGTTTGGAAGGGCCGCAAAGCTCGGCAAGGCGATCGACATGCTCAAATACTACAAGAGCAAGAGTGTCAACTGGAAAAGGGCCAGGGATCTCGGCGAGGAGGAGTTGAGAGGCAAAATCATTGTCGGGGAGTTTGTGGATATGGAGAAACCAGAACTCGCGTCGCAGTGGACGCGCCTCAAAGAAGAGTTGATGGAGGGTTAGCTCATGACCCGAACGGAGTTGACCATAGCGGGGGTCGGAGGCCAGGGTTCGATTCTGGCCGGGGTAATCCTGGGCTCATCGGCGGTAACGTATGATGGGAAGTATGCCGTGCAGACACAGGCGTATTCCTCGGAACTGCGCGGGGGGTTTGCGGCCGCGTGGGTAATCATCTCCGATGAGCCGGTGGTTTTCCCCCGGGTGACAAGACCGGATGTACTCGTGGCCCAGGCTCAGGACTCCATAAATCGATTCAGTCATGTCTTGAAACCTGACGGTATTCTGATTATCGACAGTGATATGATCCCCGCGCCGCCAGCCGACATTCGCCGCGTTTTCAAGGTGCCGGCTACATCGCTCGCACGCAATCGGCTCAAGGCGCCTGTTACCACCAATATGGTCATGCTCGGGGCCTTATGTAAGGCCACGGGGGTCGTAAGCCGCGGGGCATTGGAGAAGGCCATTGTAGAGGCCGTGCCCAAGGGGAAAGAGAGATTAAACCTTGACGCATTCGGAATGGGGTTCGACAGCGTGCAAGACCTTGCGGGGTCGGATTGACCTCGCTGATGTGGACTCTTGCTGCGGCCCTCGGCACCGTGATATGTTTAAAAGAGAAAGGAGGTAGCGATGGCTGTGAAGACCCTCCAGGAATATTATGAATCGCTGAAGGATTTACATCCAAGGACTTACATTCTGGGTGAAAGGGTGGAAAGCCCTTACGGACACCCATTAATCAAGCGTATGGTGGCAGGGGTGGCCAAGACCTACGACTTGGCCCATGATTCCGAGGGCAAGAAGTACCTGGTGGCTGAATCCGAGGTAATCGGAGAAGAGGTAAGCCGATTTGTCAAGTTTTATAGGAGCCGTGACGACCTTATCGCAAAGGTGAGAATGCTCAAATTCCTTACTCAGAGAATCGGCACCTGTGTCATGCGGTGTACCGGCATGGACGCCATAAACTCGGTAGGGGTTGAGGCTTACAATTGTGACAAGAAGTACGGCACCACGTATTACGAAAGGCTCTTGGATTTTGTCAAACTCGTCCAAAAGAACGACCTGGTCGTTTTTAGCGGTGTTACCGATGTCAAGGGTGACAGGTCACTCCGCCCATCGGAGCAAAAGGACCCGGACATGTACCTGCATGTAGTGGACAGAAATGACGACGGCATTGTCGTAAGAGGTGCCAAGGTCCACCAGACGGGATCTCTCTGTGCACACTGGGGGGTGATTGTGCCCACGAGAGAGATGCGGGAGCCAGACAAAGACTACGCCACCTGTTTTGCCGTGCCCGTGGACGCTGAGGGCGTCATTCATGTCTATGGCCGGGGCACGCTGGAGGCGAGGGCGCTTGGCGACTGTGATCTCGGCAACGTTGAGTACGGTAAGTTCGCCCCCATGGTTATTTTCAATGATGTCTTTGTGCCATGGGAACGAGTATTTTTGTGTGGTGAATATGAGTTTGCCGGTCCCATGGTGAGAAACTTCGGAAACTACCACCGTCATTCCCACGGTGGCTGTAAATGCGGTGTTGGTGATGTTCTGATCGGCGCAGCAGCAGCGGCTGCCGAATACAACGGTTTGTCGGGGGTGTCGCATATCAACAGTAAATTAGCCGAGATGATCAAGACCGTTCAGGCGATTTACGGGTGCTCTATAGCCGCCTCAGTGGAGGCCGTGCCAACCGAGTCGGGCATTTACATGGTTGACCCTGTTCTTTCCAACACGTCCAAGCTGTACGAGGGTAAAGAACTGCAGGAAGCAATCAGGCTGATGATTGAGATCGCCGGCGGCATGGTTGCTGATCTGCCTTCTGATAAAGACATGGAGGATCCTGAGATCGGTCCATTACTTCGGAAATACCTCAAGGGGGCGGAGCATGTACCCGTGGAAGACAGGGTCCGTCTGTTCAGGCTGATTGAGAAGCTCGCCTTTGAAAGCAGAGACATCGTTTCCAATATCCACGGTGCCGGCTCACCGGAAACACATCGAATGACCGTGCTGCGGAATGCGGATATCGATGCAAAGAAGAAGCTGGCCAAGAATCTGGCGGGTATCAAGGAGTGGTAAGGGAGGTTTCGAGGCCGCTATTGCGAAAGAACGGAGTTCGACATCGGTAGGAATAAGGTATTCTATTGGGTTACATGGTTGATGAGCAGGGGAATCGATCTGGACACCGGCGATAGATTACCCTTGGAGGCAGGAGGGATCGGATGACTGTGACTCATGCGGACAGGGAGGAAACGGTGCCCGAAATAACCATTGAAGCGAGTAGGGTAAGGGAATTCGGGATGGATGTATTATCTCAGCTGGGAGTCCCTGCCGAAAAGGCCGATATTTGCGTTGAGGCCTTTCTTTTCGGAAGTCTCAGGGGAATCGACACCCATGGTTTTTTCGCGCTGCTTCCCAGGTTGGTGAGGGAAATCACGGCAGGCATGGTCGATCCGGAGGCCGATGTCCAGATCGTCAAGCGAAAGACTTCCACGCTCTTGATCGATGGATGCAGGGGACCGGGCCCTGTCACTGCTTACCAAAGCATGAACGAGGCCATAAGGCTGGGCCGTGAAAATGGCATAGGGGGCGTGTCTACTTACAATTGCAACCATTTCGGTGCCGCTTCGTTTTATGGATTTCAGGCCCTCGAGGCGGACATGATAGGGCTTACCTTCAGCAATGCCACTCCCAGAGTTGTGCCTTACGGCGGCCGTCAAGGGGTGCACGGAACAAACCCCATGAGTTTCGTCATACCGGCGCGCAGGTACCCGCCGCTGGTAGTGGATATAGCCACCAGCGCCTCGTCGGCCGGAAAGATCGGCAAGGCCCTGAAAAAGGGGGAGAGCATCCCAGAAGGGTGGGCCCTGGATCAAGAGGGAAACCCAACGACCGACCCGGAGAAGGCCCTGCGAGGGTTTTTACTTCCTATGGCAGGGCATAAGGGATATGGACTGGGTTTGGTTGTGGACATTCTGACCGGTGCTCTCGCTGGCTCGTTTTGCGGGAGGGAGGTACCTCCCCTTGAGGATTTGACAACACCGTATGGAGGGTCCTACTTCATGTTGGCACTGAACCCAGCCTGTTTTGCGGGAATTGATGTGTTCAAGGAGAAGGTCGACGGACTCATAGAGGACTGTGTTACCTGCCCACCAATGGAGGGCTTTGAACGGGTTTACTTCCCTGGAGAACTGGAGGCGGTGGAGGAAGAAAAGCGATCAAGGGCGGGGATTCCGGTGCGCGAGTCGGAACTTGAGAAATTTTTCGAGACCTTACGGGACTATAACCTGGAGGTAAGGGAAGAAATCCTCGTTTGAGCCCAGGCCGGACGTCCGGCGTAGGGCTTTTCAAGGAGGGTGTTGAGGTATCGATGCCCTATTGCTCCGCTCATGATATCCCTTACCAAGATGAAACGGAGATAGCCTAAATCGGCACGAACAGGAGGTGACCCATTCCTAATGGTTATTGGGGAAGAATGCTGCGAGTCGACCTGACGAGCGGCAGGATAACCGTAGATGAACACGATGAGCATTTCTACCGAACCTATTTTGGTGGACGAGGTCTCATCGTCGACTATCTGTTGAGAGAGGTGCCTCCTGGATGTGACGCGTTTGGCCCTGACAATGTTCTGGTATTTGCAGCCAGTGTGTTGACCGGAACGGCGATTCCGGGTTCAGCACGCGTGAGTGCAGGCGCCAAATCGCCACTCACCGGTGCCTATGGCGAGGGCGAGGCTGGCGGGTACTGGGGTGTGAAGTTGCGATGGTCTGGCTATGACGGAGTGATCATTGCCGGTCGGTCCGAAAGACCTGTTTATCTGTGGATCAATAACGATACCGTTGAACTCCGCGATGCCTCAAATCTGTGGGGCAAGGAGACCTATGAGACACAGGAAGCTATTCGTGACGAGGTAGGAGACCGCCGGGCAGCTGTAGCCGTGATCGGACCCGGTGGAGAACGTTTGATCAGATTTGCCTGTATTGCGCTCGGCCCACACAATTTCGTCGGTCGAACTGGGCTGGGGGCAGTCATGGGCGCCAAAAGGCTGAAGGCCATAGCTGTTAATGGCAAAACACGGCCGGAGGTGGCCGATAAGCAGGGAATAACAAGGATCACTCGATGGCTGCGCGACAACTATGAAGCCTCTCTCGGTACCATGACGGAAATGGGTACCGCTCGTGGTGTACCCGTACTAAATGCCGCTGGAGGCCTTCCGACGCGAAATTTTCGGGAAGGTAGCTTCGAAGGGTATGAAACACTTTCCGGGCGGTTCATGACGGATACCATCCTCGTAGGTCGAGAGAGCTGCTATGCCTGTCCTGTGCACTGCAAAAGGGTGGTGGAGGTCAATGAAGACGGGAGAACCGTAAGCCGCAGGTACGGCGGTCCCGAATATGAAACGATAAGCGCCTTCGGATCTAATTGTGGAATAGATGATATCAAGGTCGTGGCCCAAGCCAATGAGATCTGCGATCGTCATACGGTAGATACCATATCTACGGGTATGATGATTTCCGGTGCCCTGGAATGCGCCGAGGAGGGCCTGTTGCCCCCCGATCTAATCAAAGGCCTCGACTTGCGATTTGGCTCAGCCGAGGGCATGCTGGGCCTCTTGGACCAGATTGTCAATCGCAAAGGCCTGGGTGACATTCTGGGCGAAGGGCCAAAAGGCCTTGAGGGGAAGCTCGGGCGGGAAGCCGCCTCACGCTTTCTGCAAATCAAAGGCCAGCCCCTGCCCTTGCACGAGCCCCGCTGGAAACCCGGCATGGGCCTGGGCTATGCACTTTCGCCGACGGGGGCAGAACACATGGCCAATATCCACGACCCCATGTATGCCAGCAAGGAGGCCCCCTTATTTAGAGAAGCACAGAGAATGGCCATTCTGGAACCAGTTGATACGGTTGAGCTTACCCCGGCGAAGGTTCGACTCTGGGTGTATATGACGCTTAACAAATCAGTGAATAACAGCCTTTGCATATGCTCCTTCATGCCGTACGGCCTGAAACAGCTGGTAGACCAGGTAGAGGCGGTTACGGGCTGGAACGTATCGAGCTGGGAACTGCTCAAGGCCTCTGAACGCGCTCTCAGCATGGCCAGGGCATTCAACGGCCGGGAGGGTTTTACCACAGAGCAAGACGTCTTGCCCGATCGTTTCTTCGAGCCTCTCGGAAGCGGCGCCCTCAAGGGCCAGGCGATAGAGCGTGGGCAATTCTATGAAATGCGAGAGCTCGCCTATGACATGCTTGGGTGGGATCGTCAATTAGCGGTGCCCAAGAGGTGGAAGCTCCATGAACTCGGAGTGGGGTGGGTAGCCGATGAACTTGAGAAAAGCGGATGTCTGACGGATTAAGCGATCGCCAAGAGACAACGAAAGAGAGGTCTCACCGTGCCATAACGGTAACCGTGAAGCTCTCTGGTTTTCTTACCCGAATTACGCCGGCGGGGCCATTTGAGGTTGCGCTCGATACAGGCTCTACGGTCGCCGATCTCGTCGGCCTGCTGGCTGAGCGTCTTGGCGATGGTTTTCGCAAGGCAGTCATCGACCGGAGGGGTGGTCTTCATGGTGGCATCATGCTCGTTCTTAACGGTGAACCCGTACCCCCGCGAGGGATTACCGAAACAGCTATAGACCGCGAAAGCGATTTCGCAATTATTCCGGTCATAGATGGAGGGTAAGGGCGCGGAGATTTGGAAATCACTAAACCAGCACCGTGTTAGTCCGCAAGGTCAGGGGCGGATTTCATTAAAATGGCTCCAATCTATATGCCTCCAAGGTCTGCTCACAGTTTGAGATTTACGCAGTATTAAGCCCAGGCGGGATAAGCCATTGAGGCACACGTTGAACCCGGCTGACTCAAGCCGGCCACGTGCTGACCAACGGCGGAACAGAGGATCTGGTAATCCTGGTGGTCGCCTCCCCGTTGTAAAGAGATGAACGGGCCTCGATTGAGCAAGAAAATTCTTGATTGATCTTCTCGGAACCTTTCAAAACAAGCACACACCCCACTTCTGCTGGACTGACCACCCAAATGCGCAGGCGGAATAATGGAACCTCATAGTATCAGTGCGGTTCTTGGGTGCGCCCGTGGCGTATGAGGGATCACGTTCTTTTGTATAGAAAAAACACTTCTTATTTCATTGCAAGACAACTCTCCGAATCGCTCTATAGGAACTCATAGCGCACGATGGGATTTGATTTCACGGGGAGTAGCGAAATAGAGCCGGATTTCATACCCAGCAAGTTCGTTAGATGTGGCCAAAATCGAAAACAGATGCTCATTTGATGATAGGAATCAATAATTGAGGTACAATTAAAAAATCGATAGCCATCGAAAAATATGTGTTTTATTAGAGTGAAAAATGCGTAAATAAACTAAGAGCTGGGCTTCTTGCCAACCATACAGGAGGAAGCAATGCAGGAGAAGATAGCAAAAGAATTGAGCACAGAAGATCTTCATCGACTTGAGGAGATTTACGATGAGCTGGTTCAACTCCTCAGAGAAGCAGATGATATTGTCAAAGACACAAGCCAATACGATTACTGGACTGCTCATGTTCCGGGGAACATGTTTGCCGAGGAATTTGGCGACGTGGGTAAAGGAGGTGGCGATTACATGAAGGAGGTTATTGATAGATTGAGAGATGAGGCTGAAGAAGAAGAGTACGAGGAGGACGAAGAATCCGAAGAAGAATCGGATTACGACGGGGACCATTACGACGACGATTACAATGACGATTGATACTCCAACATCACTGCTTCTCGAAGATACAGGAGTGAATGGCACCTCGCTGTAATGCTGCAAAGGGATACGGCAGGCGAAGGGGTGACATCATCGCACTGCAATAACATCTAATGAAAAAAGCTTGACAAGACTAGAGTTGTTGTTTTAGAGGTGCACCTTCGATGCACGTAAGCAAAAAATCAATCAGCTTTTCTGACACTCTGTTCGGAATGGTTTAATGGTGCGTAGGCAAAAACAATATAAATAGCAGGGAATGATAGTATGGCGGTGGTGGATGTTGCAACCTCATACCGGGTTGGGTCAGGCACTGTTGTAAAGGTAAACGACCTTGTATATGTTTCCATGGCAATAAAGAATAACCTGCCATGGCCTTTAAAGAACAGTGAGTTTCATTTTGTCAACGTAACTGGACCGGCTCACTTAGAGCCTGGCGGGAGCACATCACCCAAGAAGGTAGCTGGCCCGGATGTAATTGCGCCTCGGGGCACCGCCGTTCAAGAATTTGTTCTCAAAGCAGACGATGTGGGTAGTGCAACTGCAAATATGGAATTCAAAAGCTTGCTAGGTGACACGCCTCTGAGCTTTCCTGTTACAGGGTCCATCACTTTTGCTATAAAGAATGCTCAATCTTAAGAATTAGGTCGGCTCAGCAAAGAAGTTTCGGTTTCATCCTCCTCACCGGGAAGAGCCTGTATACCGATCGACACTTCAATTCCCACCGGAATACCCGTGAAGCCGTTGATTATGTTCAAAACCCTTTGTCTCTCTTCATTGGACATGCCCAGTTTGTGACAAAGCCTAGCGATAGCAAAAACCTTCTTGATGACACTGAGTTGTTCGGGTGTCGGGCTTGGCCCGAATCTCCGTCTGGACCCCCGGAAATCAATTACGTTACTCATCTCCCTGCCCCTCTCTTGTCTATCCTCGCGTGTATTTCTGTTACGAAAGACCTGTAAAGCTGAAAAACGTCTTGATCCGCACCTATTAATATCGGCACGAGCCCCTGAATCTTAACAAGTCTTTTACGGTCGAATGGTGTCGAAGGGCCGTAACCCAGCATCAATACTGGATTGCTGCTTGACCCTTTGCATGGTTTGGTGGGGCGGGTATTGACCTGAAGACAAAGCTATGGGGCAGGCTAGAAATTCTTGACGAGGTTTGCGAATTCTGTGAGGTCTTTTATGGTGTAGCGATCCTTGGGTTTGTTTCCGTCCCTGTCGAGAAAGTACGACTCAATTCCCAGTTGTCTGGGGATGAGGTAGTCGAACTCGTAGTGGTCTCCCACGTGGACAGTGTCAGTGGGAGTAATCCCCATGGTTTTTAGGACTTCCTCGTAGCACTCGGGGGTCTTTTTGACCTGGCCGAAATCCGAGGTAACCGAAAAGATCCTGGTGAAATACGCCTCGATTCCCGCCTCATTGATCTCCATCTCGATGAATTGCCTGGCTGCGTTGGAGACTATGATAAGGTCATGGGATTTACCGAGCTCCTCCATCACCTCTTTTACCTCCGGGAACGGCCTGACCTTGTCACGGTGCTCCTCCATGAGGTCCTGCCACCGCTCGGCAAGCTCAAAGAATCGGAACCAGTACGAGATATCGTACCATTCCATGGCGCCCTCGCCCACCCTGTCGTATTCGGCCTTCACGATTGAGGTAGCCTCGGACAGGCTGACATCGTTCTTCTTGGCGTAGAGCCGGGGGATGCCGATCTCCCACACAAAGCTGGTGAAGGTGGGGTCGATGATGGTGCAGTCCAAATCAAAGGAAATCAATTTTGTTGTGGTCATGCAATTCACACGGAATAATGGAAAACTGGGTAGGAATATGGAAAGCAGGCACTCATTTCCACTATCATTCCAGTATTCCAGTATTGAAAAAACTCACTTCTACAGACCCAGTAACTATATGTCAAGACCGTGGCTTCTGTTTTCCAAATATCTCCTCAGATACTCGGCTGTGTAGGATTGTTTGCCGTTGTTAACGATCTCGGCGGGTGAGCCGGTGGCGATCACCTGCCCTCCCCCATCGCCCCCCTCAGGCCCGAGGTCGATGATGTAGTCGGCCTCTTTTATGATCTCCATGTTGTGCTCGATAACGGCGACCGTGTTTCCCCTATCCACCAAGGCCTGCAACACCCGGAGGAGGGTTGCCGTATCGGCGATGTGCAGCCCCGTTGTTGGTTCATCCAAAATGTAAAGGGTGTGGCCGTTTGCGGGCTTGATGAGCTCCCGAGCGATCTTGATCCTCTGGGCCTCACCTCCTGAGAGCGTGGGGCTCGGCTGGCCCAGGGTGAGATACCCAAGCCCGATAGAACAGACAAACTGGAGGGCTCTCCTGATCTTTGGCACTGTGGAGAAGAAGTCCGCGGCCTCCTCAAAGGTAAGGTTCAAGACGTCCCCGATGTTCTTCGCCTTGTAGGTGATATCCAGTGTCTCCTGGTTAAACCTCTTCCCCTCGCACACGTCACAGTTGACGTGCACATCCGGCAGGAAGCTCATCTCAACCTTAAGTGATCCTTGCCCCTTGCAGGCCTCGCACCTGCCGCCGGGCACATTGAATGAGAACCTCCCCGGGTGATACCCCCGCGCACGGGCCGCCGGTGTCATCGAGAAAAGGTTCCGAATGTCTGACAGGGCCCCGATATAGGAGATGGGCACCGATCGGGTCGTAAGGCCGATGGGCGAGTGGTCCACCTCAAGAACCCTGGTGAGCGCCTCCCATCCCTCGATACGTTTGCAGGCCCCTGCCTGAACCCGTTTTTTGAGCAGCCGGTTGTGCAATCCCGGGTAGAGCACATCCTTGAGAAGAGTGGATTTGCCCGAGCCAGAAACACCGGTAATGCAGATAAAGGTGCCCAGGGGGAACCCTATGTCGATCTCCTTCAAGTTGTGCTCGGCTGCACCGCTGAGCATGATATGGGGCATTGTCCTGTAAGGCCTCAGCCGGGAGGTGATCTCGGGGGCCTTTCTTGAGAGGGTTACACCGGTTAACGATTCGGGAACCTTCATGAGCTCTTCGATTGTCCCGAACGCCACCACCTGGCCGCCTTGCCTGCCCGCGCCGGGCCCCAGGTCGATAATGTGATCGGCTTGTCTTATGGTCTCCTCATCATGCTCCACAACGAGAATGCTGTTTCCCCTGTCTTTAAGGTCTGTGAGGGCATCGAGGAGCATCCTCGTGTCCCTGGGGTGCAGGCCGATGGTGGGCTCATCCAGGATGTAACACACGCCGGTGAGGTTTGAGCCGAGCTGTGCTGCCAGGCGAATCCGCTGTGCCTCACCTCCCGAGAGGGTCTCGCCGCTTCGGCTCAAGGAAAGATACGACACCCCCAGCAGATCCATGAATGAAAGCCGCGTTCTTATCTCATCCATAATGGGTCCCGAGATCATGGATTCCTGCTCGGTGAAGGAAAGGTCCTTGAACGTTTCCATGAGCTCTTGGGCGGGTCGCCGGACGAGGTCCCAGATGGAATAGCCCTTAGCCTTCACGCTCAGGGCCGTTTCGCTAAGCCTGCTTCCGCCGCACGCATAGCAAACGGGGCGACCGTGGTCGGGAAGCAAACGGTAGTAAAGGAGCCGGCCAAGCCCCTCGCATGCAGGGCAGGCACCGTGCTTGCTGTTGAAGGAGAACAGCCGTGGATCGAGGTCCCGTGCGCCGATGCCGCAGGAGGGGCACACCTTCTTCACGGAGAAGACCTCCTCTCGCCCGTTCTCATCGAGAAGCATGAAGGTGCCGTTTCCCACCTCAAGCGCAGTAGCCACCAGATGCTCTATGTTGTCGGTAGGGATCCTGTCGATGACCAGGTCGATGGTGTGCTCGTAGTACCTGGTGAGAGACATCCCCTCGGCCAGTTTAACCATATCGCCGTCGATCCGGGCCTCCCCAAACCCACGGCGGAGGGCATGGCTAATCACATCCTTGTGGAAGCCCTTGCGACCTGCCACAACCGGCGCCAGAACAGTTGCCCTTTTTTTACCGTAAGCACCTCGAACCTGAACTACAATCTGATCGGCCGATTGCGTTGTGAGCTCCCGGCCGCACGCCGGGCATTGTTGCGAGCCGAGCTTACTGTAGAGGAGCCGTAAAAAGTGGTAGATTTCGGTAAGGGTTGCAACGGTACTCCGGGGGCTTGCGTAGCTGATCCGCTGCTGGATGGCCACCGTCGGCGGCAGTCCCGAGACGATATCGATTTCGGGTTTCTCCAGGATCTTCATGTACTGCCGGGCGTAGGGGGCCAGGCTCTCCAGATACCGGCGCTGGCCCTCGGCAAAGAGGATGTCAAAAGCGAGGGTGGATTTCCCTGAACCGGATACCCCGGTGAGGACAACGAACTGCTGCCGCGGGATCGAGAGATCGAGGTTCTTGAGGTTGTGCTCCCGTGCGCCCCGGATGACAATAGTATTCCTTCCGTTTTCAGAGATCTTTGCCTCCGTTTTGGAAAATGCCACCTGTGTACCGCGTTCTTTCGCAACCACGAGGTACTTCTTCAGGTACCTTCCGGTGTGGGACGTGGGATGGTGGGCTACAACCTCAGGGGTGCCGGCCACCACGATATCTCCTCCCCTCTCACCGCCTTCAGGGCCCAGGTCGATTACCCAGTCGGCGTTTTTGACCACATCCATATTGTGCTCGATAACCAAAACCGTGTGACCCCGGTCTACCAGATTCCGGAGCACGGCGATGAGCTTTTCGATATCGGCAAAATGCAAACCGGTGGTGGGCTCATCGAGGATAAAGAGCACACGCCCGCGGCCTGAGGTTTTGAGATGGCGGGAGAGCTTGAGTCTCTGTGCCTCTCCTCCTGAGAGGGTGTTAAGGGGCTGGCCGAGCTGCATGTAACCGAGTCCAACGTCGGCCAGCGGCGTGAGGGCATCGGTTATCTTTCGCTGGTCGGCAAAAAAGGCGAGGGCCTGATCAACGGTCATGAAAAGGATATCGCGAATATTTTTCCCCTTATAGGTAACCTCCAAGACCTCCTTCTTGAAGCGCTTTCCCTGGCATTCAGGGCAGGTGATGAACACATCGGAGAGGAACTGCATCTCCACCTTTTCCGCTCCCTGCCCCTTGCAGGCCTCGCACCTTCCGCCGGTAACATTGAAGGAGAAATAGCTCGGTCCAAAGCCCATGGCGCGCGCCACCTCCGTGCCTGCCAGAAGGCGTCTGATGGGATCCATGGCCTTAACGTAGGTGAGGGGGTTGGCCCTCGGGGTCCGGGCGATGGGCTTCTGATCCACCATCACCGCATCGGCAATTTCCTCAAGGCCCTGCAATCCCCGGTGGCGACCCGGTGTTCCCAGAGGCGTTGCCTTCGCCATCTTAACGGCCCTGAAAAGGACCTCCTCGGCAAGGGTGGATTTGCCGGACCCGGAAACCCCCGTAAGGCAGGTAAAGAGCCCAAGGGGAATCTGAACATCGATGTCCTTGAGGTTGTGTTCGCAAGCCCCCTCAAGGGTGAGCCAACTATCCTGAGAGGGCTCTCGTCTACGGGCAGGAAAGGGAATGGTCCTTGTTCCCCTGAGATACTGGCCGGTCAAAGAGCCGCTCACCGTGGCGGTAGGGCCGAAGTACATGATTTTCCCGCCGTGGCTTCCGGCCCCAGGTCCCAAATCCAGCAGGTAGTCGCTCGCATTAATGATCTCCGGGTCGTGTTCGACAACGATGACCGTGTTTTGGATATCCTTGAGCTTCTTCATGATCCCGATGAGCCGGTTGTTGTCACGAGGATGGAGTCCGATGCTCGGTTCATCGAGGATATAGAGTGAATTGACCAAAGAAGAACCCAGAGCCGATGTGAGGGCCACTCGCTGAAGCTCGCCGCTTGACAGGGTTCGGGACTGGCGATCGATCGTCAGGTAGCCAAGTCCCACATCCAAGAGATAGGTAAGCCTGCTCTTGAGCTCCCCCACGATCAGGGCGCTGGCATCATCTCCGCGAGGCACGTGGAGGGATTCAAAAAAGGTGCTGATCTGCTCAATGGTCAGTCCATAGAGCCGGCCGATAGTCAGGCCTCCCACGGTATAGAGCAGTGCCTCTCGCTTAAACCGGGTTCCTTTGCAATCGGGACAAATCCTATAGGCCCGGTACCGGGAGAGAAACACCCTCACGTGCATCTTGTACTTCTTACCCTCGAGCCACTCGAAAAACTTCCTCACGCCGTAGAAGGCTGAGCCACCATCGATAATGGCCTGCTTCTGGGCATCGGTGAGGTCCTCAAAGGGTGCACGGGTGGGGATACCCTCGGCGGTGCAGAAACCCAAGAGAGCTTCAAACTCCCTGTGGTGCCGTCGCAGGTCACCCCATGGCTTGATCGCACCCTCCTCTACGGAAAGGGATTTGTCGGGGATGACCAAATCCAGGTCGATATCGATGATCCTGCCAAAACCCTTGCACGTTTCGCAGGCGCCGATGGGACTGTTAAAGGAGAAGAGATTGGGAGTAGGCCTCTTATAGGTTATCCCGCACAGCGGGCACTCAAGCTGATTGCTGAAGGTGAGATGGTTGTCCGGGTTTATCCAAATATCGAGGTGACCCCCACCGAATTGAAAGGCCTGCTCCACCGAATCGAAAATCCGTTTTCTCTCAGAGGACTTGAAAACAAGGCGGTCGACGACGATGTTGAGTTTTCCGTTCGCCTGCTCCCACTCATCTATGGGCTTGATCTTGCCGTTGTCGAAGAGACGGTCCAGGCCGATCCTCCTCAGCTCCCGCAAAACCTGCTCCCTGCCAGTGGACTGAGGGGAAAACGGAAAGGTGATAACAATCTCGGTACCGGTCGGAAAGCCCTTGAGGGCCTTCCATACGTGATTCGGAGTTTCCGGTAACACCGCCTTTCCGCATGTGCTGCAGTGGAGCTGCCCCAGACGGGTATAAAGGAGCTTTCCGTAGTCGGTTATTTCGGTCATGGTGCCTACCGTTGATCGGGAGGTACGCACCGAGCTGGTGTTTTCAATGGCAATGGCCGGAGGGATACCCTCGATTCGGTCAACGGCGGGCCGATCCATCCGTTCCATGAACTGCCGTGCGTAGGGCGAGAAGGTCTCCACATACCGGCGCTGGCCCTCTGCATACAACGTATCGAAGGCGAGGGAGGATTTTCCCGAGCCGCTGACACCGGTAAATACGGTGATGGCATTCAGGGGGATATCCAGATCAAGATCCTTCAAATTGTTCTGGCGGGCTCCCTTTATTCGAATGGCATTGCAGGCCATATTCTAACCCTGAAATTAAAAAACCTATGAGCTTTCGTGAGCCGATACGGTGTTTCGATGATACAAGTTAGGGCTTAAAATCCATTTTTCAAGGCTTCGCTGGCTTAAAACTATCCCAGAATCTGTTGAGAGAGGCCGAACCTCATTATGATGGGCTTTTGTGGAGGAGGGGGAATTGGAAATCAAAACTCACGGGTCCTCGGTGTTTCTAATTTCGGCCCGCCCTCGTGCCTAACGCTGGAAATCTCGACATTACCCAGCCGGCGTGCTTTGTAACTAAGTGCTTCGATTCGCAAATAACATAACGTATTTTCATAACTATAATCTCTGCAATTGTCTTCGACCCTGAGCTCAGACCGAAGGGCTCACTCCATTCGGCCCGAGCAGTTCGGCCTTGAGCTCACTGCCGAAAGGCTCATGGCCGAGGGCAGCACTTAGTCCCGAGTAAATAAATACGTCATCGAATTTATGAATCGAGGGACTAAGCAATAGAGACTGGGCTCTTCCAATTCATGTGTGGGCCAGGGATTTCGAATGTAAAACCAGTCGGGTTCGTTTTAATAGCAAGAATCTGACCTAAACGAAATATCTTGCTTTATCGAGGCATCTATCACCCTCGAATTCTATGCGCGATCTCCTCACCGGCCACCATGCCGCTCACCGAGGCCTGTATCAGGCCCCTGGTAATGCCGGCGCCATCGCCGACGATAAAGAGGTTCTTCACTTCGGATTCAAGATCCTTGGTCAGTTTCAGCCGGTGAGAGTAGAACTTGACCTCGACACCGTAGAGGAGCGTATGCCGGGAGTAGATACCGGGGGCTATAGTTTCCAATATCTCAAGCATCTCGATAATGTCCTTCAGGTATCGATACGGGAGCACAAAGCTCAGATCGCCCGGGCTTGCATTGCGCAGGGTGGGCTTGGTAACACACTTAGAGATCTTCTCCTCCGTGGACCTTCGCCCTGCGAGAAGATCGCCGAGCCTCTGAATGATAACTCCGTTGCCGAGCATGTTGGCAAGGGAGGCGATGTACCTGCCGTATTTGATCGGATCACGGAAGGGCTCGGTAAAGGTGCTGCTCACCAGGAGGGCAAAGTTGGTGTTATCGGTTTTCTTGTTGGCGTAACTGTGGCCGTTGACCGTGATCATATCATCGGTCTGCTCGAGGACGACCTCGCCATAGGGGTTCATGCAGAAGGTCCTGACCTTATCGTCAAAGGTCTTGGAGTAGTAAATCAGCTTTGCTTCATACACCTCCCTGGTGAGGGGCTGCAGGATGGGTGCCGGAGCCTCCACCCGGAGCCCGATATCAACCGGGCTGGGAACAGAGGCCAGATTCAGGGAAGCTGCCTGAGATTTCATCCACCCCGCCCCGATTCTGCCGGGCGCAGCCACCACAAATCGGCTGGAAATCACCGTGCCGTCGGCGAGCTGTACGCCGGTTGCGGTCTTTCCCTTGGCGACTACGGTCTCAGCCCTGCATTCCGTGTTGATGACGATCTTGCCGTCAAGGTCCTGGCGCATCTTTTTTAGGACGGACACACAGTTTTCAGTGCCCATATGCCTGATAAGCGTGGGCACAAAGGTTAAGCCGACCTTCCGAGCCTGCACGGAGAGAGTTTCAACCTCTAAGGCATTTGCCCCGAAGATCTCCTTCGGTGCCCCATAGGCTAGATAGAGCTCGTCTACCTCTTTGAGCAGTACCTCCAGGTTTTCGGCGGGGATAAGCTCATTCAGAAAACCGCCAACCTCGGTAGAGAGGTTGAGCTTTCCGTCACTGTACGCACCGGCTCCGCCCCAGCCGCACAACAGATCACGGCCTGATCGCCTGTCCCGTTTGTCGATGTCTTTTCCCTGTTCGATGAGCAGGACCTTGTTAATCCCCTTGTTGGCGAGGATCATCGAAGCAAAGATACCGGCCGGACCAGCCCCAATAATGATCACATCATAATCAGGCTTCATGGTGTCTGCCCCCAATATGAAAAGATTACTGTATTGGCACATGCCCCTTTCGGCAAGGCAACGTGGATGCTTATTGTAGCGCTCTCCGGCAGGCATTTAAAGAAGAATCGTTTACTTTCTTACGGCAGGTGCATGAATTTCATAATTTCGATTATGCCGTCTGCTTCTCGTTCAGCCCTTTTTGCGCTTTGCCGTGGTCGAATACTGTGATACTGTTTCGGCAATGGTTGAAAATATCATTGTTCATGATTCTGCTGCAATGCCCTGGAGATGATCGGGTTTTTTCAGCACCGGTGCGGCTGCCCCCGGAAGAAGAGGGGATTCTGGGATTTTTCGTAGGTGCAAAGAAGCCGACTGAAAGAGGGGACGATGACCGCGATAGGTGATGTGGTATTGATCCATTTGAAGGAAGAACCTTCTTTTTTTGCGAGGATCGACTCTATCGAACCCGATGTCAAGAGGGACTGGTTTCGGGTAGAGCTCCTGATTTTGGCTGTTCCCCTCACCACGGTCACATGGATTTTGCGGGAGGAGTACATAAACGGTGCGCCCTTTACTATGGAGGGGAATCCGGTACGGATCGATCGTGTCAAACCCCTTGACGCTGATTCGCATGAGCAAGATCAGAACACGAAAATGGCCCGGAGGGGATCAACGACTAAGGGTGGAAAGGTAGTCCCGTTTGGGAAACCGAGAAAGGGCGACCGGAAGGGCCCATAACGGGCTGGTAGAGACCCTATGGAAATGGGCGCTCAAAGATTGGCACGTTTTTCGCTTATTGACATACTGGACTGGCCATGCCGAGTTGGAGCATGCCTTGATGAAGAAGGCAGCCCGAATTTACGTTGTCTGACGGAACAGTCGATCTTCATGACAACAAAATCGTGCCAGTAAAGTAGTGTTGACAACAGGGGTGACATGAATTAAAAAACAATAAGGTAGTCAGTATTCACCACACGGTAAGGGGAGAAATGTATGCTCAAGGCAGTGACCATATCATCGCTCAATATGGATCCGATAACGAACAGTCCTATAATTATCTTGAAAGAGATCGATGGGGATCAGACGTTGCCCATATGGATAGGCCTGCTCGAGGCCACAGCGATTGCCAGCGAAATCGAAGGGGTGACCTTCTCCAGGCCCATGACCCACGACCTTCTAAAGAACATCATGGAGAAGACGGATACGGAGGTAAACAAGATAGAGATATGTGACCTGAAAGACAACACCTACTACGCAATAATTCACCTGACGAGCCAAGGAAAACCATTGTCCATTGATTCTCGACCAAGTGACGCCATTGCTATCGCGCTCAGGACCAAGGCGCCTATATTTGTTGCCGATGAGGTTTTGAAGAAATCCAAGCAGATTGAGGCGAGCGTTCGGTCTGAGCCTGTAGACAAGAGTGAAAAAGGAAAAAAGTGGCAAGATATCCTGGAAAAACTCAAACCAGACGATTTTGGCAAATACAAGATGTGATTCCTTTCAGTCACCTACGGCAGGGTAAGAGATAACCAACATGAAGGGCTTGGGCCGTCCCCAGTTATTGCTCATCCCAGCCACAACGCTTCGTAAGATTTTTCGTCGATGATAGATCTGCATACCCACTCACTGTTCAGTGATGGCGAATTACTTCCGTCGGAGCTCGTTCGACGCTTCGAGGAGATGGGGTATTCCTGCGTTGCCATAACCGATCATGTCGATTCTTCCAACCTTGATTTTGTGGTCCCCCGCATGGTTCAGGTGGCAAAGGATCTAAATCCACGACAATCTGTTCGGGTTATCCCCGGCGTTGAGATCACCCATGCCCCGCCAACCCTGATCGAATCTTTGGTAAGGCAGGCGAGGGAACTGGGGGCGGAGATCGTTCTCGTTCACGGTGAAACTATTGTAGAGCCGGTGCCCGAGGGGACCAACAAGGCAGCGATCCTTTCGGGGGTTGATATCTTGGCCCATCCCGGCCTGATATCCCCGGAGGACGTTGCGCTTGCCGTTGAGAAGGGGGTGTACCTGGAGATATCAGCTCGCCAGGGCCACAGTCTTAGCAACGGCCATGTTGCGCGGTTGGCGAAGGATTTTGGTGCACGGCTCGTGCTGAACTCAGACGCCCACTTCATTTCCGACCTTATGACCCGCCAATTTGCTCACAGGGTTGCCCGCGGAAGTGGTCTGGAGGACGATGCACTCGAGGAGATGCTTGCCAATTCCCGAAATCTGGTTGATAGAATCGGATGAATTGTTGTTGCTCAAGACCTGTTGCCTACAGAACCCAACGTACCAAAAAACCTCAAGAAAACGATCATGCGGAGATCATTGGTCTTTAAGATTGCTGGGATCGTCGTCGTTATTTTCTGGCTGTCCCTTCTGGCGGCATTGATAAAGAAGACGCATTTTGCCCCAAAGACAGCTCCTCCTAGACAGGCTGCGAATGAGCCAGGCGAGCTGAAGACCTCGGAGGAATGGATGGAGGTCCTCTTAAAAGGACGCAAGGTCGGTTACACGGTGAGGAGAGTCGCTCCGATAAAAGAGGAATTTGAGATTACGGAGGAGATATTCCTTACGGTTAATTTAATGGGTTCGGCACACAAGATCCTCAGCTGCACGAGGGCAATGGTTGACGAAGGATTCCGGTTAAACCGCTTTGACTTTTCCCTTTCCACTGACGCTATCAGATTTGGGATCTCCGGGTACGTACAGGGAGAGGACCTTTTTTTCGAGGTAGGGGAACGGGGGAAAAAGGAGACCCGATCCATCAAAATACCGGCAAAGCCCATGATCAGCGCCGGCCTGACACAGTTCTTCAGGCCCCGCGCGTTACAGGTGGGAGAGTCTTTTACCTTCCCGCTCTTTGACCCGGTGAGCATGACCACAAATCCGGTGACTATCACGGTGGCGGCAAAAGAGAGGGTTAGGCTCAACGGTGAAGCCCATAAGGCCTTCCGGCTAGAGATGGAGTTCTTGGGCAGGCCGCTGCTTATATGGGTTGATGAAAAAGGGGTGCCGTTACGGGAGGAGGGTTTCATGGGGTTTACCCTGGTCAGATCGAACCCCATGAAGGCCCAGTTGGGTCTGGATACGTCAGGCAGGCTGGATTTCTATGATCTTTCAGCCATAAAGGTTAATGAAAGAGTAAAAAACCCCCGAACATTATCATATCTGAAGGTTGCGTTTGACCACGTTCCACCGTCTCTGCCTGTTGAGGGCTCAAGACAATCCTTAGACGGAAAGGTCCTTTCAGTGCAGAGAGAGCGTCCACCGTTTGCAGCCTCATATACCATCCCTTACAGAGGCAGTGATGGCGAGTTACTGCACAACCTGCGGCCGGAGCTGTTGGTTCAATGTGAAGACAGGGAGATAAAGCAGTTGGCCAGGGAAATAATCAACGACACGACTGATCCTTTTCTGGCGTCCAAAAAGATCATGGAATGGGCTTTTGAGAATATCGATAAGGTTCCGCTCGTATCCATTCCGGACGCCAAACAGATCCTTACCCATAAAAAGGGAGACTGCAACGAACATGCAACGCTCGTCACTGCGTTGCTTCGATCCTTCGGTATCCCTGCCAGAATCGTCGTCGGTTTGGTTTATCGTGACGGAAAATTCTACTATCATGCCTGGAATGAGGCCCATATAAATACCTGGATATCTTTGGATGCCATATTGAATCAAATGCCGGCCGATGCCACCCACATTAAGCTGGTCAACGGTGGCATTGAAAAGCAGATTCAGATCGCGGCAATGATCGGCACCTTTAACATTACCGTCCTAGAGTATCGATGATCATTCTCAAGAACCTTACCAAGACCTACCGTGGGATAAAAGCAGTTGATGACCTGAATCTTCATATCTCCAAGGGAACAATTTTCGGCTTCATCGGACCGAACGGAGCAGGAAAGACTACGACAATCAGGATGATGACAGGTGTCTTGCGGCCGACCAGTGGGAGTATCCACATAAACGGATTTGATATCGCTCGAGAGCCGTCCGAGGTGAAGCGGATAATCGGCCTTATACCTGATCGTCCCTTTCTGTATGAAAAGCTCAGCGGTGTGGAGTTCCTGAGATTTAAGGCCGGACTTTATGGTTTAGGAGGGGGAAGTTTAACACAAGAGATTCGCCATCTCTTGAAACTCTTCGAGTTAAGCGAATGGGGTGATGAGCTCATAGAATCCTATTCACATGGCATGAAACAGAGGCTCATCATAGCCTCGGCTCTTATACACGGACCTCAGGTCATTATTGTTGACGAACCCATGGTTGCCCTCGATCCGCGGGGAGCGAAACTGGTTAGGGAGCTCTTCAGGGAAAGGGCCAGCAAAGGTGTAACCGTGTTTATGTCAACCCACACCCTGAGTCTTGCCCAGGAGGTGTGCAACCGGATTGCCATTCTAGACAAGGGCCGCATTGTGGCCTCGGGCACAGCGGAGGAGCTCGAAAAGCAGGCAGGCGTTGAAGGGGATCTGGAACGGGTTTTCCTCACTATAACAGGAGGGGTGACGGGCGAGTGAACAACTTTAGGCTTCTCATTGCCCCGAGGTTTGTCGGTTTCAGGAATAGCCTCAAACGGTCACAGGGCAGCAGCAAGATCAAGATTATGACCCTGGCCGGTGCAGTCTTTCTGTTCTGGCTCATCCTCTTTGCCCTTTTTTGCAAGGTGCTGCTCTACTTTTCATCTCAAGAGATGATCGGTGATACCCTCGCACGGCATCTCCTCTCCATGGTGATACTCATTTTCTTCTCTCTGTTAATCTTCAGCCACATCGTAAGCGCACTTTCGAATCTCTATCTCGCGCAGGACCTTGAACTCTGCCATGCCTCCCCGGCAACTCTGACCGAGGTATTCTTGAGCCGATCCGCCCATACGGTAGTTGATAGCTCCTGGATGCTCATCGTGTTTGGCTTGCCGGTAATGCTGGCCTATGGCGTTGTCTACCACGCGAGGTTTGGTTACTACCTGAGCCTCCTCTATGTGTCTTTTCCCTTGATTGTAATCGCAGCAGGATTAGGAATCCTGGTGATTATGATTCTCGTCAGATTCTTTCCAGCCCAGCGGGCACGGGATATCGTTTTCTTCCTTTGCATCGTTTTAGTTATCGGCCTCTATCTTCTTTTTCGATTCCTCAGGCCGGAGCGATTAGTCAATCCAGATGCATTTATGAGTATAGCCCAGTACCTAGGAGCCCTTAAGGCTCCTGATTCGCCGTACCTACCGAGCCACTGGGCAGCAGACCTTATTTGGAGGCAGCTGATCGGCCATCCGGGAGGCCAGATACTGAGCCATCTGCTGCTCTGGAGCACCGCCGCCGCTCTGGTGGTGATAGATACCTGGGCGGCCGGTATTGTGTATTTCAGTGGTTTTTCAAAGGCACAGGAGGCAAAAAGGAGAACTCGCACCGGCAGCAGGATACTCGATAAGACAATATCGTTGATCACCAGACCGCTGGGGCCGGAGACCACCTCTTTGATTGCAAAGGATGTGCGCACCTTTTTTCGGGACAACAGCCAATGGTCCCAACTGCTCCTCTTGGGTGCCTTGGTGGTGGTCTATCTATATAATTTCAGCGTTCTCCCCCTGGACAGAAGTCCAATCAAATCGGTCTACCTCCAGAATGCCGTCTCTTTCCTGAATATTGGATTGGCAGGGTTCGTTATCTCCGCCCTGTCTGCGCGGTTCATCTTTCCTGCGGTGAGTTCCGAAGGGAAGGCCTTCTGGATCATCCGGTCCTCACCACTTTCGGCGAGGCGTTTCTTGTGGTCAAAATATGTTGCCTACCTTGTCCCCATGCTCATCCTGGCCGAGGTTCTGATCATTTACACGAACTACCTCCTAAAGGTGACGGCCTTTATGATGGTCTTGTCCTCGGTAACGATATTCCTTATGGTCTTTGGCATCGTTGCATTGGGGGTAGGCTTGGGTGCGGTCTACCCCAATTTCAAGCACGAGAGTATCGCCCAGGTTGCAACCGGGTTCGGCGGCATGATCTATATGATAAGTAGTTCGGTGTTCATAGCTCTGGTCGTTGCGTTGGAGGCCGGGCCCGTGTATGCTATCCTCTCATCGCACTTCAGGCAAGAGACAATAGGCCCGCTTCAGTGGGTATGGATTATTGGATCGTTTTTTGTGGTCATTCTGCTTCAGATCGTGGTCGTGAAAAAACCCATGGCAGCCGGGTTGAAGTTCCTGAGCAACTACGAGGATTAAGTGAATCGAGTATCACCCCTTGAGTACGTGGGCAACATCCACATCCATACAGACCATTCCGATGGTGGTGCTAGCGCCCAATACATCGCCAAGGTCGCACGAGCGGTAGGCCTTGATTTTGTCGCCCTCAACGATCATTCATACCTCACCACACTTCATAGTGAAGAGGAAGGCTACTATAAGGGCGTCCTTGTTCTAGTCGGCTCTGAGATCGGCACGAGGTTTCACCATTACCTTGCCTTTAATATAAAGGAGCAGATCGGCGGCGAGGATCTCTCACCTCAGGAGATTATCGATGCCGTGAATCGTCAGGGCGGATTCGGGTTCGTGGCCCATCCGTTTGAACAGGGGATGCCCTTTTTGGAGGGTGGTACGGCTTATACCTGGAATGATTGGTCGGTATATGGGTTTACCGGTATCTCGATCTGGAATTTCACCTCTCGGTGGAAGGAAAACGTCAAAACCCTATACCATGGGATATTCCACCTTATCTTTAAGACTTACACGATAAAGGCTCCGAGCCAAAAGACCCTGGCCACGTGGGACAAACTCTGTCTTCAGACTCAGGTGGTGGCCGTGGGGGGCTCGGATGCTCACGGATCTTCCGTAAAGCTGGGGCCTTTTAGGTTCACGCCCCTTTCATACCGGTTTCTCCTGGGAACCATCAACACGCACATACTGACATATTCACCCCTGATAGGGGATGCGGTGACGGACAAGGAGATCGTGTACCATTCTCTCAAAACAGGCAAGTGTTTCGTTGGCCATGACGGCCTCTTCCCTGCAAATGGCTTCCGGTTCTTCTTTACCAGCGACAACAGCGGAGAGAGACTCGAGATGGGTGAAGAGGCTCCGTACAGTCCAGGCGTGGCAACGATCAAAATCCCCCGAAGCGGGCTAATCAGAATTGTGAGAAACGGATTACTCCTGAGGAGAGACTATGGGAAAGAGCTGAATTTGAACATTGAAGAGCCGGGAGTGTACAGGGTAGAGGTGTATAAGAGAACATTGGTGTTTGGCTGGAGGCCATGGATCTTTTCAAACCCTATCTATCTCAGGTGAAAGACCTGAGGTCGGCACCATGGGGATTTTCAACCTGCCACTGAAACACTATCGGAAAAACCGCCGCGGACATTATTTAAAGGCACGGACGTTCATTACCTTATTGACAAACCGTTAACAAGGCGTTATAAAGGCAGCCAATGGACTGTAAGCGTCGATCAATGAACAATTTCACCTGAGGGAGGAAGCGGCCTTGGCACAAGGCCACCGGTATAAACACGCCTATTGACCTACCTACTGAGGTGCGAACCTGCCCAGAGCGCTAGGCGGGAGCACTTCTGTCGATCTGTTTTTCTATCAACGCATACCTAAACGACCTTTTATCAACAACTCTTTTCACCAATGCCGTTGGTGCGCGAGCGGCAAAAGCGGATTTCCTGTGCTGAAGTGACAGGAGTACGGGTCGTGAATCGCACTTGATTATGAAAGGAGCTTATCAAGAATGGAGAGTCCTTTTGGTAAGCACATATTGGCTGAATACTTCGAATGTGAGTGCACCTTTCTTGACAGCGAGCCTGCTATAAGGAGTCTGATGCTGGAAGCAGCCTCCAGAAGTGGAGCAACGGTAGTAGGGGATATTTTCCACCATTTCAGCCCCCAGGGGGTTACCGGGGTCGTGGTGGTGGCAGAATCCCATCTGGCCATACATACGTGGCCCGAGTTCGGATATGCCTCGGTAGACCTTTTTACCTGCGGTACCCGGGTGAATCCGTGGATTGGCTTCGAATACATCAAGGGAGAACTGCAATCCAAGAGATGGGTGAGTAAAGAGATCGCGCGAGGGGACTTGGAAGAAGAACCTACTTCGCTCTTGGAGGCAGCATCCGGATAAAGCAATGGTGCCCCATATCTTTCGCTACGAGATATCTCCTCATGTATGGGTATATCTTGAGTGCAACGGAATTCTGCATTCAGGGAGGTCCGGCTTCCAGAAGATAGAGGTAGTGGATTCTCTCGATTTCGGCAGGATGCTCGTTCTCGATGGGGTTATTAATCTCACCGAGAGGGATGAGTTCGTCTACCATGAGATGCTCGCTCATGTTCCCCTGTTTTCCCACCCGGAACCGCACAATGTGCTTATTGTGGGCGGTGGAGATGGAGGCACTGCTCGGGAAGTGCTCAAGCATGAGGGGATCAGCAGGATTCAGCTCGTTGAGATAGATGAGGAGGTCATTTCTGTTTCCAAGAGATATTTTCCTGCCCTAGCCCAAGCCCTTGATCATCCCAACGTAAACGTCCTCGTGACGGATGCCGTTGAATACCTGAAAGAGACCGAAGAAAAATTCGATATCATTCTCATTGACTCAACGGATCCGGTCATTGAACAGAGCGGGGGGTTATATACCGTACCCTTTTACAAGGATTGCCTGAATGCCCTCACGGAGAGGGGGATTGTTGCTGCTCAGGTGGGCGACGTATTCTTCGAGCCTCATCTGGTCATGAGTGTCTTCAACAATCTCAAAGAGGCGTTTCACATTGCCAAGATCTTCTATGCCCCCATACCTTCTTATACTATTTTTCCGTACTGCTTCGCATTTTGCTCGAATGAAATCGACCCCCAGGGGGGTTCAGGGTTGCCCCGTTTTGACGGTAGCTTTGAAACCAAGTACTATAACCCTCAGATTCATCAAGCGGCCTTTGCCCTTCCGGAGGACGTGAGAAGGAATTTCGAAGGGTAGTTTGCCGGAAACGGTTTTTCGAGTAACTTAGAGAGCTTGTTGTAAACTCCATCTTCACGGTTATCCCATGACAGTGACTAAAGTGAGCTAAAGTGCCTAAAGTGAACCAAAATTGTGGACAGACTGGGATGGATCATAAACAGTTCGCTAGGGAACTCGAAAGGCGGACTCGGAAGTTCGCGGTACGAATAATTCGTTTGTCAACAGCTTTACCCAACACCCCCGAGAGCAGGGTCATAAGGAATCAGATTACAAAATCTGGAACCTCTATTGGCGCCAATTACCGGGAGTCTAATCGAGCTCGGAGCAAGGCGGACTTCCAGAATAAGATTGCTATTTGTGCAAGTGAAGCTAGTGAAACTCAGTATTGGATAGAGGTGATTGTCGAGATGGAATGGTTGCCCTGGGACAAAGTGAAACATGAACATGAGGAGTGCAGTGAATTGCTTGCTATTTTCACATCTATTGGAAAAAATAAGTGACCAAAGATATTCGAATTTCTGGATATGGCTTTTCAGCCATTGAATAAACTTTAGGCACTTTAGCTCACTTTAAACTTTAGTTCACTTTCAATAAGCCAATACCTTCGGTGTGGTAATTTAACCATTCTAAAGGGCAAGGAGCGTATCATGAAAGTTATGTTTCACCCTGATTTCTACCAGGTTTACACCTCAGATCCGGCGGCCGCTCCGGGGAGAATGGAAAGCGTGGTTGACCTTGTTTCCAGCCGTTATGAACTCACCGAACCTGCTCCTGCCACGGAAGAGGATATTGCCGCTGTTCATACCACCTCCCACATAGAACACGTTAAGGAACGGGGCCTCTACGATATTGCGGCTCTGGCAGCCGGTGGAGCCATTCAGGCTGCATCAAAGGGATCAAAAGAGCCGTGTTTTGGCTTGATCAGGCCTCCAGGTCATCATGCCTCGGCAGATACATCGTGGGGGTTTTGTTATTTCAATAATATGGCCATTGCCCTGGAAAACCTGAAAAGAGAAAAGCGCATAGAGCGTGCCTTTGTTTTGGATATCGATCTTCATTTTGGCGATGGCACCGTGAATATTTTCAAGGGGAAGAACTACGTAGAGATCTTTAATGGTTCCCACAACGCTCGGATAGGGTATCTAAAGGAAATAGAGCACGCCTTAGAAGAGCAACAATCGGACATCATAGGCATATCAGCAGGATTCGATAATCACAGAGATGATTGGGGAGGCGTGCTGGAAACGGATGACTATGCCACCATAGGCAAAATGGTCAGGGAGCGGTGTGAAGGCGAGCAATGCGGCTATTTCGCCCTCCTTGAGGGGGGCTACAATCATCAGGTTTTGGGCAAGAACGTGCTGGCGCTTTTGCAAGGCATGGAAGGGAGGGAATACCCTGTCCGTATTTGATTTTAGGAGCTGCGGTCTGTGTTCATTGTGGTAGTTAAGTGTGAGCGAGGGTTACAGGTTGATCTCCCTTATAGGGAATCGTTCATCGATTGGTGAGCTTAACTTCTTGTAAAAAGCGAGCGGCGGCGTGTCGTGCTGCCACCTCAATCGGTGATACCGTGTAATTATCTAACGTATAATCAGCCTTCCACGTCTCGACGTATTTTTTCCCTTTAGAAGCCGCGGCGAGCACGCTGGAAGCTGCCTGCATCTGGGAAAGGTATAAGGCCCCTTGTAAAGATTTTACGGCTACTGTCAGCATGGTCCAGTCTAGTTCTGCAGGCGAGTCTTCCAGCTTGGCATAGCTCTGGATATCGTCGACTCTAAAGACCTTATTCGAGCGCGTATCTTTCAACTGGATATTTGAGAAGGATACCGTGGCTTCCCAGTAGTCTCCTGCCGAACCAAATCCCTCTTTTGTTCCATGCCCAAAGGTATTCAGGACAACGCGTTCCACCTTGCCGGTGAGTATGAGGTCGAAATCCTTTGAAGAAGCCCCCGGCATATCTTTAAGCAGAGTGACGGTGAGCCCCTGGTTTTTCAGTTCAGAAACGAAGGAGAGTGCAGCAACCTGTCCCGCATTTCCATAGAGCATTTCTTTCTGCTCCTTCGAAATGCCGAAGATCCACGGTTGGCGGACCTGCAGGAGCCCTTCGTGATGTCCCCCTTCGATTTTTGTGTTGCTGGTGTCAAACTGGACAACGGCGAGCTGACACCCCTTCAACAACGGTGGAGTCTGAACCATGTTAGGGCGAAGCTGCGTGCAGGGAGCAGATCTGGTTACGTTAGCAGCGCAGCCGCTCATGACATAGACACCGAGAAGGATCAGTGATAGACATAGGGACCGGTAGGCGTTCGGGAACTGTTTGGTTATCATAATACCCCTCCTCTACGTTATCATGCGTGTGGCTGTATCGAATGAGTAGGATTTCTTATGTGTGTTAGCTAGATATAAGGATAATAAGGCCCTACTATGACGTCCGAATATCTGGGCCTATCCAAGGATGGAAATAATTATAGGAAGAATCAAGGATGAAATCAATGCAATTGAATGTGACGACGAAAAAACGGTGAAGTAACAGGAGGCCATCCGTTATCATCATAGGTGTTTCACTTGTGAGGGAAGAGGTCGGCTTTTCGGAATTGATCGGTTTCGTCGGGTCTGTTTACATTTGACCTGGGCGTCAGGAATCTGCTAATGGTATAGACAATTATGAAAAGGTTTTTTGACAAGGCAAGCGATTGTAAAATACGATTGACGGCGCGAGCCGAGGATTGTTGAGGACGGGGAGGCGGACAAGGTCCTATCGTTGAGGGGGTGAACCGTGAAAAAGCTATTCTTTTCTGGCTGTTTGGTTGCTCTGGTTATTTCTCTTGCTCTCAGTCAGGTGTGTTTTGCGAAACAAGATACGTTAGGCAAGATCACGTCTGTTTCGGGGAGTGTGGAAATCAAGAGAGAGAAAGAGACGCAATGGATGAGGGCTGAGCGCAATATGCCTGTTTATTATGGGGACGACATAAAAACATCTGAAGACGGCAACATAACAATAACCTTTCTCGATGAAAGCTTAATGACGGTTCAGCCCAATACCCATGTGGCGCTGAATACTATCATCTCTCCCCTTGAAAAGAGAAACTCCGTCCTCTTATTCTTTGGAAGAATATGGAACAAGGTGAGGAGCAAGGTTGTGCAGATGAGAGGCTACGAGGTTCAAACCCCAACTGCCGTTCTTGGAGTGAGAGGAACCGAATTTGAGGCAGCCTCCTATGAGGACGGAACCACGCTGGTTCGAGTAGCATCGGGCGGTGTTTCGGTTGATAGCGAGACGGAGTCGAGCACTCTGTCTGAAAAGCAAGGTGCGCAGGTTTCCATAGAAACAAAAAGGATAAAGACAGAGACCGATTTCAGGCCCGAGTGGAAACAGGCTGAAATAAATGCCAGAAAAAGCCTCTTTGCAGACGGCAGAAGATATGGTGTTTTGGTACACAGTGAAATACGCCAGCGCAGGGACAACCTGAAGACCCTCGTTGATGAGGTAAAGGCCCTGACGAAAAAGAGGGAAAGGTATCGGGCGCTGGCCAAGGAGGCCGAGCAGCGAGGTGACCAGGTGGAGTATGAGTTCTCTATGGCAAAGGCCAGGGAAACGAATAGGGAGATTCTGGAGTTAAACAAGAAGATCGCGTTTTCCGGGAGGAGATTGGAGTGCCAGTTCGGGCTGTTTGATCGCTATGGTTATTTGGCGAAGCACCCTGAGTTGTCAAAGGAATTCCGTGGAAAGGAATTCATATTGGAGCAGTTGGATGACATAGAGATGATACGCGCTGAATTTAACGCCATGATTGAAGAGGGTATGAAGCTGTCCATGGAAGATATGGAAGATCTCATGGATGAGATGAAGGAAAAGGTGGACCAGCTCAGGAAAGGCAAGGAGAAAAGCGATCCTTTTGAGGAACTAAATGGGCAGCGCTAGGGAGCATTTTGCGCATGATAGGTCGAAGAAAAAGCAATAGAGGCCATCGTTCTAGGGCAGGAAGCAAAGGCGTTGCATTCAGCATGATCACTGAACCCCAGGGGGTGCTCAAATGAGAGGCGCAATACATTCAGGAGAGGATTTCAGACACAGGAGAGTCCACCTGAGACCTGCTCACCTTGTTATGCTTTTGGCGCTCATTATTCTCGGGTGCGCTGGTGCTCAAGAGGCGGTAAAGCCTGCGGAAGGGCCTGTTGGTACTGAGTTGACCATAGACAAGGGAGTCGATAAGTTGGCGAATGAGATCTCAGGATCTCTTGCACCGAACCGACGGCCGAAAATCGCGGTTGTGGATTTCCTCGGCCCCTATGACAACCATACCCAGCTCGGATCGTTCATGTCTGAGAAGCTCATCACGCGTTTATTCCAGTCGAGGAGATTTGATAAGGTACTGGAGCGTAAACTCCTGCAGGATCTCTTGGTGCAACAGAAGGTCGAGATGGAGGGTTATTTCGATCAAGATACGGTACAGTCTGTCTGCGGTAAAATCGGGATTGATGCGATGGTCATGGGATTCATCATAGACTGCGGGTCCCGTGTTGATGTGAATGCCAGACTGATCGATACGAATGGGGAGATCCTCGCCGTTGCGGAAGCACAGATCGCTAAAGACCACGCTGTTACGAGCATGCTTCAAGGCCTAAAGACCGCTACCCTCACGGTGGCCATCACCCCCTCCGATGTAGAGGCATCTGTGGCAGTGGGGGATCGGATGGCTCGGTGCACCGATGGGATTGCCGTTTTCAGGGACCTTCCTCAGGGAAAACGGGGCATCGTCGTGACCGCCAGAGGATATGAGGCGCTACACCAGAGTACCTATCTGAACGATGACAGGATCATCGCTGTTCCCCTTACGGCAAAGCGGGCCACGTTAAGTTTGAGGATTGTCCCTCCACAGGGAGAAATCCTTATGGACGGCGAAATCAAGGGCAAGGCCTCCCATGGAGTGATGATCTTAAAGGACGTGCCCTCGGGTAAACACACTGTCATGGCACGGGCAGAGGGATATCTGCCGGAGACTCAGGATCTTGAACTATACGAGAATAAGTCACTGTCCATTAGCCTTATGGCCGACCCACTTGTCACCATTGCTAATCTGAAGCAGGATAAGCCGGCCTTCAACATAGATATCTGGACAAACAAGAAGCGGTATCGTCTCGGGGAAGAGATCCGTTTCTACTTCCGGTCAGATCAGGACTGTTTCCTGACCCTGGTGGATTATGAACCAAATGGGAAGGTGAAGGTTCTTTTTCCCAATCAGTTCTTTCAGGACAACTTCGTAAGGGGAGGCAAGACGTATATCATCCCAGGCAGGGAGTACGGCTTCAAGCTCACCATTGAGCCTCCCACGGGAACGGAAAGGATCAAGGCTATTGCCACCACGGATCCTCTGTCACTTTTCGACCTGGATTTTACCAAGGGCTTCTTTCCACCTGTTGAGAGGACCAACATGAGGGGCATGAGAGGCATCAGCATTGCCCTGGACAATTTACCAAAGGTGGGTTGGGCGGAGAATACCTGTACCATAACGATTGAATGATTGGGCACGGGTTTCTTGCGATTCTGCGCCTTTCATGCGAATAAACAAGTGCTTCCGGAGCACTGATCGGCGACAAAAGAATTGTAATAGTAAGGGGTAGACATGACTGATCCATATAGTGGGGGAATCAAAGCAATGAGAGCATGTTTGGTTTTATGTGGGCTTATTTTACTTGTAACCACAGCCGGATGCGCTCCTGCACTCGTGGGGGCCGGTGCCGCTGGTGGCTACAAGGTTGCAACCGACGAACGAGGTGCCGGCGGGGTGTGGGATGATGCAACCATCACTACCAAGGTCAAGAATGCCCTGGGAGAAAACCCCGAGGTGAAGGCTCGAAAGATCGACGTGGATACCGTGGAGGGGGCCGTTATCTTGACCGGGGTAGTCGAAACCGAAGAAGAGGTCCAGAAGGCGGTTGAAGTCGCCCAAGGAGTGCCCGGCGTAAAAGAGGTGAAGAACAATCTTCAGGTGGGATCTAGGAGCTGGGGACAGGCCTTCGATGACAAGGTGATCGGAAGTAAGGTCAAGGCCAAGTTGATAAAGGAGCCGGGCATACGTTCGCTCAATATCGATGTGGACGTGAATAAAGGCGTGGTCACCCTGACCGGGATGGTGGGCTATCAACATCAGAAAGACCGGGTCATGGAGATAGCTCGCACAACATCCGGAGTCATTGAGGTGGTTGACAATATCAAGGTAACGCATCCTTAGAGAGTAGGCCACCCAGTGAGCGGTGTATGCGCGGCTCGGAGGGCAAGCGGGTAAATGGGCTGGTATGGCAGCTGAAGGCGAAGCGGCTCCACTGGAATGAATATTTTCCTTGACTATCCTCGTTATGCTGCCGATAATACTTTCAATAAACCTGCTATCATCTGAGCCCTATCAAAGGGCTGTCTTAATAGCACGCAAACGCGCAAAGCAAACCCGAGGTTCCAGCACAAGTAGTTCTGTGAGGAGTGGATTAGGAATTTGATCGATGGAGACCGGGGGGATTCTGAATAGGGCTTTTCCCGAAAACGTAAGTGCTGCTGTTGTTTCTGCCGGTGCATCCCAAAGCCGAGAGGATCTCCCTCATCCGTAATGTATGGGTAATTAGGGTAAGGAGAACGTGCGCTATCTGTTCGGTTTCGGCATCCTAGCGCTTTTGATGGCTACCAGCGGTTGCGGCAGCAGTCCTGAGCCGGCGCCGGGATGGCTGGACTCAATTCCCCAAGACAAAGACAACTATTATGCAGTTGGGATTTCAGGTCCTACTCCCAAGATTTCAGATGCCTGGGATCAGGCGATCAAGCGTGCCAGGGCAGAACTGGGGCGGATGATAGTCTCCCATGTCAGGAGTGATGATACCTCTATCAGCACCTCGAGCGGCCAGTATGTGCAGGAGATCCTGAGCATTCTCTCAGACGCCGAGCTCAACTACACCGAGGTGATTGAGCGCTGGGTCGATCGGCCCGGAGTTTACGGGCCTCGTGATCATTTCTATGTCTTGATAAGGATGGAGAAGAGGATAGCCGAGTCGGTCTTAAAAAGGGTTAGATAAAAAAAGATGTAACACTTTACCTCTTTGAAAAGGTAGCGCTCCTGTCCATTTGCTAATGCCCGGTGGCTATTCGTAACGGAACCCAGGGAACCGAGCATGGAGATATCTTTTTTTGCTCTGCCCTCTAAACAAGGCCCCGTACAGGGCCGTTTCAAACCGACGCACCTCCCCATAAGCCTTAGCACTAAGGTAGCAGCCTGTGTGCGCCGTTTTGAAACGCCCACTCCTCTGAACGATGGGAGGACAGAGTCAAAAAAAGACATCTCCATGCTCGGGTTAAGATTAGTTTCAAAGAGGTAAAGTGTTACAAAAAGATAAGGTTAGAAGAAAAAGTGCCGATATCTATTGGTGAGCAACCCAAGGGTGGAAAAAGCGACCAATAAACGAATGGAGGAAAACATGGAAAAGGGAAAGCTTTTGAGGATTGGTTCACTCATCCTGCTCGCAGGGATCTTGACGCTGTTTGTAGGCTGCGCTACCACAAAGGTTGAAAGAAAGGAGGTGGACACGACTATTGACATCAGCGGCCGGTGGAATGATGCGGATTCGAGGATGGTGGCAGAGGAGATGATCAAAGACTGCCTTGACAGGCCCTGGCTGGAACAGTTCAGGGATACACATAAAGGGAACCGGCCAACGGTTATCGTCGGGCAGGTCAGGAACCGGAGCCATGAGCATATCAATGTCCAGACCTTTGTGAAGGATTTAGAGCGGTCCCTGATAAATTCAGGGAGGGTTCAATTCGTTGCTTCCAAGGGTGAGAGAGTTGGAGTACGGGAGGAGCGCTTGGATCAGGCCCAGCATGCTTCAGATGAAACCATGAAGGGCCCGGGCGAGGAGATAGGGGCTGATTTCATGCTGATCGGAACCATAAACACCATCAGGGATGAGGAAGGCGGCAAGGCCGTGATGTTTTACCAAAGCAACCTTGAACTCGTAAATATGGCCACTAATGTGAAGGCCTGGATCGGAGAAAAGAAGATCAAGAAGCTGATCAAGAAGTCCAAGTTCAAGTTGTAGCATTCCAAAGGAGATCATCATGACGAGCAGGCGAGCGGGGCTCAGAGCCCTCCCCATTGTGCTGGGCATCTTCCTTTTTTGCTCCTGCGCAGCGAGCGTCAAACACTACCCTTCCATTAATCAGTACCTTCTTAAGGAAGACTACGACTCTGCCTGCAAACTGGTTCAAAAGAGCAAGAAGGAGTATCCGAAGCGGAATGCTGCGCTCTACTATCTGGATGAGGGGATCACCTTCCATCTTGCCGGCCGGTACCTGCAGAGCAACGAGAGTTTCTCCAGGGCCGAGTCTATCATGGACGAGCTTTACACGAAGTCTCTTTCCAAAGAGGCGGCATCATTCCTGATCAGCGACAACACCGTTCCATACGGTGGAGAGGATTTCGAGAGGGCGATGGTTAATCTGTTTATGGCATTAAACTACGCCGCACTGGGCGCATGGGAGGATTCCCTGGTCGAGGCCCGAAAGGTCGATAATAAGCTGGTGGTTATCAACGCCACCTACGATGAAGACAAGAAGAATGTCTATAAGGAGGACGGCTTTATTCGGTTTTTGACGGGAACCCTGTATGAGGCGGACGGAGAGCTGAACGATGCCTTCATATCATACCGCAAGGCAGAAGAGATCTACCGGGCCGACTATCTGCCGAACTACGGCGTCCGTCCGCCGGAGTTCCTGATACAGGATTTGCTTACCGCAGCTGAGGGCATGGGCTTTTACCAGGAAATGGAAGAAATCCAAAGTGAATATCCCCAGGTGACATCCAGGGATCTCGCAGAGAAAAGGGGCATGGCTGAGGTATTTTTTATTCATTACAACGGGATTGGGCCCGAAAAGGCTGAAGACTCCTTTACCACCAAGATGCCCGACGGCTACGTTATGAAGATGGCCTACCCCCGGTTTGTAAAAAAGAACTTTCAGATCTCGCATGGAGAGATAACCATCAGGAACCAGCAAGAAGGCCCATCCGCTCCTTTCCCCACGGTATTGATGGAGGATATCGGGGCCATTGCGACAACCAATCTGGACAACAGGATCAACAGGATCAAGGCAAAGGCTATTGCGCGGGCCATGACGAAGTACGTGGCCAGCAAGGCAGCTGAGAAGGCCGCCAAAGACCAAGGAGGAGAATGGGCCGGCTTGTTTGTCAAGATTGCCGCAAATATCGCCAGTGTTGCCACGGAGCAAGCGGATATCAGGCACTGGAGATTGCTGCCAGCGGAGATCAGGGTGGGAAGAACGGTCATTCCCCCAGGGGAGTATGCCGGGGAAATAGACTTCGTGGATGGCCGCGGCGCTATTTTGGGGTCCAAGGTAATTGAACCCTTTTCCGTACAAGCGGGGGAGAAGAGATTCTTCATATTCCGAACCCTCAATTGATCGCCGACAACTTCGAGAATGAGTCAGGTTATGACAAGGATGAGGAATTGTATTCTCGTGCTTTTGATAGCTCTTTTCATGATCACCGGGTGCGCAACCGAGCAGAGAGTTCCGTCGGATGAGATCCGAGCAAGGGCAGACAGGTCGTTTGATCATTTAAGAGCTGAAGAGACCGGCGATAAGGCTGCTCCACGGGAGCGTGAAGAGGAGAGGGTGAGGCCCTCAACCCCAGCCGGCGAGGAGCAGGAGGATACGGTCGGGGTCCAGAAGGGAAAAAGACCGGAATGGGTGGATGGCGAGAGCACCCAGTACCCCTCCTCCCAGTATCTCACAGGAGTTGGGTTTGACGCTGATCGAAAGTTTGCAGAGGATAAGGCTCGGGCCGAGATTTCCAAGATCTTCTTGAGCAAGATCGATTCGAAAACGAGATCCTATGAAGAGTACCTGCAAACAACATCCAAGGGAAAGGCAAAGACCGAGCAGGCTATCAGTATCGAGGAGATTACCAAGGTCTCCACCCAGAAGGTGCTCTCAGGGGTGAGAATTGCATCGGTTTACAAAGAAACGGGCCAGCCGCCCCTCTTCTATGCCCTTGCCGTGCTTGATAGAGGTCAATCAGCTCGGATACTAACGGATAAGATACATGCACTTGATCGAGAAATCGAAGACCTTGTGAGGAAATCCGAGGCTCAAGGGGACATGCTTGTCACGATAAAATATCTCACCCAGTCAATCGAAAAACACATTCTGCGAGAGGCCTATGACGCTGAACTTCGGATCGTCAGCGATTCAGGAAGGGGGATCTACCCGCCAACCCATTTTGCCGAGATTACCGGTAGACTGGAATCGATGCTGCTCAGGGATTTTCTGATTGGGGTATCTGTTAAGGGTAGCAGGGCGGATGAGATTCAGGATGCCCTCCTTCAAGGGTTAAATCAGCAAGGATTTGCCATCTCTGAAGATCTGAATAGGGCACAGGTGCTGGTAAGGGGTACCGTTGAGATCAAGGCCCTTGAGAGGGGGACATCGGAATGGAAGTATGTGCGGTGGCGCACCCATTTTGATATGGTCGACAAGAAGGGCGGTGCTGTTTTTGGCAGTGTCAATAAGGCAGGCAGGGAAGGGCATCTGAACCTTCCCCAGGCGGAAAACAGGGCGGTTCAAAAGATACAGAAGGCGCTCACAACGGAGATTGCCCAGAAGATGAAGGGCTATATTTTTTCCCAGTAAAACAGGGTATGGCAGGAATTATAAGAACCCGGTTCACCTAATTGGGGTACAAGAAGATGAGAAAGAAAAGATTGCTAATCGGTTTTTGGTCGATCCTCGTGATTGGTTTTTTGGGTATTGGTTCTTACGGCTTCACCAAGACACCAAAGGAGATTTACCAAGGGGTCAGCCCTGGCGTTGTCCTTCTGTTTGCCTCTGAGAGTTCTGGGTCTGGATCGGGCAGCGCAGGCACCGGATCGATCATCACGGAAGATGGTCTGATCATCACGAATGCCCACATCTTTACCCGGAAAGATTCATCACTGATGCCTAACATCTATGTCTTTTTGAAGCCGGACAGGGTAACGGGAGACACCCAAGAGGATTTGAAGAGGCGGTACAAAGGTAAGGTTCTGGCTTACGACGTGCCTCTGGATTTGGCCCTCGTCAAGATCGAAAAGGTGGATGTGCCACTCCCTCAAGTCGGCTTTGGGGATTCCGATAAGATCGTCGTGGGCGATCAGGCCTATGCCATCGGCCATCCTGAACAGGGGGGCCTGTGGAGTTTGACAACCGGTGTTATCAGCGCCCAGCAAAGTAACTATGCCGGCGTCCGCGGTAAAAACCTGTTTCAGACAGAGGCAAGCATCAATAGGGGCAACTCGGGCGGCCCTCTTCTGGATGAAGGCGGGGCTATGATTGGAATTAACTCAATGATCGCCAGGAAGGCAGAAGACGGCCTGGCAATCACAGCGGTCAATTTTGCCATAAAGTCGAATGTGGCTATCAAGTGGCTTAACGGGCAGGGCTACCGTGTAGCTGCTCTTGAAGCCGCTCCGCCCGAGCCACGGCAAGAACCGGTGAAGGAGGAGCCTCCAGCACCAAAGGAACCGGTTCGCCCGGTTATCAAGGAAGAGCCGAAAACGGAACCGGTGAAACCGGAGAAGGAAGTAATATCTCCTGAGCCCGAACCCGAGAAAGAGAGAAAGGAGGGAGAGATATTGACCGAAAAGAAGCCATTTAAGATGGACGAACTGATAGCCGGGATTCAAGAGATGGAAGATATGATGGATGAGATGAGAGAAACCATAGAAGAATTCAGAAAGAGAAGGAGGTAGTTATGAAAGGAAACATTATCAAGGCTGTATGTGTTTTGGTGGCATTGGGAATGCTGCTTTCCATCGGTTGTGCAAAGAAGGAGCCGGCCCCGCCCATAGCAGGCCCTGCCTGGACGTATAAAGGAAGCGGGGCATTTGATGTCGATAAGGGAAGAGTCTTCTACGGGGTAGGCATAGCTTCAGGCATCAAGAACAGGGCGCTCCTGTTTTCGACTTCAGATAACAGGGCTCGGGCAGAGGTTGCCAAGGTGCTTGAGACATATGTAGCCAGCCTGGCCAAGGACTACATGGCCTCCACAACGGCCGGGGATATGAGTGCCTCAGCGGAAGAGCAACACGTAGAGCAGGCACTGAAGAGCTTTACAAAGACCACGCTTCATGGCGCCCGGATCATCGACCACTGGATTGACCCCAGTGACGGATCGGTTTTTGCTCTGTGTGAGATGGACCTCCTTGCCTTCAAGAGTGCTCTGGATGAATATAAGGAATTGGACGCAAAGGTGAGAGACTACGTCAGGGAGAATGCGGAAAAACTCCACGGCCAGCTCGAAGAGATGGAAAAGAAGCAGTAGCGGAACCTCATTCTTTCACTCTGTCCAATCCAGACTCTTTGAAGAGGGAATTCCACATCTTAATAGAGAAAGGTAAGAAGGAACCAAGAAGAGCCATCCTTTTTTTGGAGAAGGATGGCTCTTTGTTTTTGTATCGATTGGTCGTGTAGGCGCAAACCCTTCAATCAATAATCGAATCAAGAAGAACCCGATCGCGATCCCGTATCAGTGCACCCCTTGGCTAGTAAAGAAAAGTTTAAGAACTGTATTGATCGGGGCCTTTCTTCGATAACGTTTGACATCGTACAAGTTTTCCTCTACATTTCAGTATAACTACGCTATAACTCGTCTGTATATTTGTTTCTTGCCTCAAGATGTTGAATGCTACCGGCAGATCTTTGACTGATCTACCGTGCACTGTCTGCAACGATAAAACGTGAGGCTGCCATGCCTCTTGAGCGTATTATTTGACAGATGAAACGGACCTCTTATCTTCTCATCAGTCCGCGTGCGAATCGGAGCGTAGTCATTTTCCTGCTAACCACTGCCCTCGTCCCCTTACTTTTACCGAGGATCACAAGTAGTGGTGACCTAACCCAGGCAGCTTTGCTCTACTCTCCTTTACGGTGACTCCTCAAAGAGGTTTCGTTCGTACCGATCGCTCAACCACCAGGGAGGTTTCCTGCTTAGTTATGCAATACACTTACGGACGTGAGTCCTTGCCGTTATGGCACGGATCTCGTTGTCTGGATGCTCTCTGAGCGAGTGGCTCCAATTCACGGGGAGCCGATAAAACCCGATGTAGTGCTTGGCAGGTAACGCGTGTTCGGCTACCCGGTAACACTGGTTGCATCTGTTGGACCGCCTATCAGGCGATCCCATTTCTTGAGAAAGGAGGTGAAAGGTAGGGTTTCAAAGCAAAGAAGAGACAAACCGTAAAGGAGGGAGCACTATGAAAACAAAATCTTTTTTCATTCTCGTCATTCTGTTCGCATCTCTGATCGCACTGCCGGCAGGCCTAGCCTTGGCGGCAAAGCCCATTGTCCTCGGCGCCCCTTTGTCCACGGCCTTTTTATATGGCTGGGATGCGGAGCGGGCACTTACCCTGGCTGTTGAGGAGATCAATGCCGCCGGTGGGGTCGATGTAAAGGGCACAAAAAGGCCTTTTAAGGTTGAGGTTATCGATACGCGGGATCTGGAACCCGGGGTGCCGGTGAGTGAGGCCCTGCTGGTGGTCGAAAAGCTCATCCTCGGAAAGAATGCGGATTTCATCGTGGGAGGCCCTGTGCGCTCCGAGGCTGCACTGGCAGCCATGGATTTGCTCTCCAAATACAAAAAGGTCTCAATTCTCACCACGGGCGTCTTAACCCCCGCCTACCATGCCCGGGTAGCCAAGGAGTATGATAAGTTCAAGTACTGTTTCAGGATCACCGGTGAAGCTGGGTGGATGGTTATGGGGGAGATGATTCCCTGCCTGGTCGACATCGGAGAGAGATTCGGTGTAAACAGACTATTCATCATGATACAGGATGTGGCCCATGCACGGGGTGGAGGGGGTCTAATTGCCAAAACAATGCCCAAAAAGGGGTGGAATGTCATAGGGGACCTCGAGATCTATCCCACCGGGGCGAGTGATTTCTCCATGGGCCTGTTGAAGGCTAGACGAGAAAAGGCACAGGTCATCCTCATCTGGATGGATATGCCTGAGGCATCGATTCTGCTGAAACAGTGGCATGACATGCAGATCCCGGCCCTTCCCTTTGGTTCTATCATTAATCCCGCTGAACAGCCGGGTTTCTGGGATGCCAGTGAAGGGAAAGGGGAATACTGCCTGGCAAACGTGGTCAACGCGGGCAATGCCCCGAGCAATGCCACGCAGTGGACAATGAAGTTCGTTGAGGCCTATAAGAAAAGGTGGAATATAGAACCCGAGGGGTACGGCACCTCCAGCAGCTATATGGTCGCCTATGTTTTGAAGGATGCGATTGAGCGGGCTGGTTCTCTCAAATCGGATGCAATAATAGAGGCCCTTGAGAAGACCGATATGATGGGTGTTTATGGCAGGATCAGGTTTGACGCGAAGAGCCATCAGGTCATCCCGAGCGTTGATCCAGAAGAAGGAGCTGTGGGGACTATTTTCCAGTGGCAGGCCGGGAAAAGGGTGGTGGTCTTCCCCAAGAAGATAGCCATGGGCGAGATCCTGCTTCCTCCCTGGATGAAAAAATAGAGCTAAGCTCCGCTACGCAATTGGAATGATGGGGTAATGGGATTTTGGAACCAGAAATCCCTTACCCCTAACAAGTTGCAGAAAGACTGAAGCGGAATTATGGATATCCTCATCTATGGAACGATCAACAGCATAGCCCTAGCCCTCATGGCCTTGGGGTTTGCCCTGGTGTATGGAATCAGCAGGATCCCTAACTTCGCCCACGGCGCCCTCTACGTGATAAGCGGTTTTGTCACCTGGACGTTCCTCCGGGCCTTGCACGTGAATTACCTCCTCAGCATCCTCTTGGCCATGATCATCATCGGGGCGGTGGGAGCCCTCATCTATCAGTTCATTCTCATACGAGTGCGGGGGATGGCCATCTCCGAGATCATCGCGTCCTACGCCATCGGACTGGCCATCCTTGAGGCCTTGCGCTGGGGCGGCTTCAAGGGAATGACCTATACCCTGCCGGTTTTCGTCGAGGGTAGCGTGACTCTATCGGGTATCCCGGTGGATTTCCATCGACTGTTGGTCGTCGGCATCGGGGGTGCCGTGGTGGCCTTCCTGTGGCTGTTTACTCACTACACGCGGATTGGTCTGGCCCTCCGGGGAATGGCCCAGGATGAGCGGGCCGCCCTGATGTTGGGGATCGACTCTGATCTCATGGCTGTCGTGGCCATGGCCCTTGGCTCCATGCTCGCAGGGCTTTCGGCCGTTCTCCTGCTTCCCCTTGGAAATATCGTGGTGGAGGCCGGTTATAACGTACTGATCCTGGCCATTGCCGTATGCATCGTGGGAGGCTTAGGCAGCTGGATGGGGGCGGTGCTGGCGGCATTTCTCATCGGGTTTGCCCAGATCCTGACGGTGAAATACCTCGGGTCTCATTACCAGATGGTGGTGGCTTTGCTGGCCATTATCTTTACTCTTATCCTGAGACCCTCCGGTCTCTTTGGCCAGCAAAAGGAACTGGAAGAAAGGGTGTAGAAGGTGGAAAACAGGCAACAGCGAAAGGAAAGGCTCGATCGAGGGATAAAGGTACGCACTGAGGGTTTGTATGGCATCATGTCGCTGCGAGAGCTTTCTTATTTAACCCTTCCAAGGCTCGTGCTCATTGTGGGGATCCTGATCCTCCCACTGGTCATGCCCAGCATGTACTGGCAGCGGGTGATCTCCATTGTCTGCATCTACTCCCTTTTGGCCTTGAGTTTTGATTTTCTGGCTCATTTTGTGGGGCTGGTTTCCCTGGGTGGGGCCTTTTTCATCGGCACCGGAGGGTATCTGGCCGCCATTCTGAATACATCATTCGGTCTTCCGCCGGTCTTGACCATCCCCATCTCCACCTTGCTCGGGGCAGTTATTTGCACCGTGCTTCTGCTCCCCTGCCTCCCTCTGCGGGGCGTCTATTTCGCCATTGTCACGCTCATGTACCCATTGGTCTTGACGAGGATCATTGAGGCCTTGAATGTCCTGGGTGGCACGGATGGGATCATGGGAGTGGCCAGCTTTGCGAACCGGTGGATCGAGCAATACTTTGTTCTAGTGATGGTCCTCGTGTCCATGTTCGGGTTGAGACGGCTGGTGAATCTTGATATCGGCCTGGTTTTCCGCGCGGTAAAGGACAATGACCAGGCCGTAAAGGCCTCGGGCATGAACATCACCTACTACAAGGCCATTGCCGTGTTCATCGCCTCAGCTATGGGGTGTCTGGGCGGTGCCTGCCTGGTGCACATCTACATGTGGTCCGGCATTTCCCAGTTCGCCCTTGATTTTTCCATCCTTCCCATTGCCGCGACAGTCATCGGCGGTGCGGGCACCCTGGTGGGACCTGTATTGGGGTGTTTTATCCTGGTTCCCATCTCCGAGCTGCTCCGGGCCTTCGGGACCCTGCGTATCGTGTTTTATTGCCTTATTCTGGTCGGGTTCATCGTGTTTCGCAGCGAGGGGATCATGGTTTACGGCCAGAGAAAATATCATCAGTTTGAAAGGTGGGTGGAGATATGAACGACCAGCCTATCCTTGAAGTGCAAGAGGCAACCAAAAGCTTTGGCGGGATTATGGCCGTGAACCGGGTAAGCCTGGATGTCCGGGGCGGGGAAATACTGGGCATCATCGGTCCGAATGGTTCTGGCAAGACGACCCTGATCAACTGTATCACCGGTTTCATACGGATGACCTCCGGCAAGGTACTGTTTCGAGGCAGGAATATCACCGGAAAACCGGCGCATAAGATCGCCGACATGGGGATCACCCGGACGTTTCAGATCATGCGACCGTATTACAGCTTGCCTTCCTACAAGAACCTGGTGATCCCCTTGTTTTCTCCCCGTGCCAGACGTACCGGTGGGTGGAGAGGCGGCGGGAAATTGGGCGACCGGGATACCGTTGGCATCGATATCCTGGAGGAGATCGGCTTTGAGCGGGATTCCTTTGTTCCCTATAAAATGGCCTCTACCCTGCCCACCGGCTATCTCAAGCGCCTTGAGCTTGCCCGGTGTCTGGCTTTGAAGCCTGAGATCATTTTCTGTGATGAGGTCTTTTCAGGGCTCAGCATGAGCGAGATCGCAAGCATGATTCCTCTCATAGAGCGTTTGCAGATGGATGGTATTACCTTGATCATGATCGAGCATCGATTGCGGGAACTGTTCCGGGTGGCCAACCGGGTCATGGTATTGAATTTCGGGGAGAAGGTGGTGGAAGGGTCACCTGAGGAAGTCATGGCCGATGACAAGGTTAAAGAGGTCTATTTCGGCTCAGAGGAGGTTGAGGAGGTCATGAGTCATGCTTGAGGCCACTGGTCTGATGGTCTTCTACGAAAATATGCTGGCCCTCAATAATGTCAGTATCATGTGCGAGGACAATCAAATCGTGGGGGTATTTGGGGCCAATAGTGCCGGGAAATCGACCCTTATGTATACCCTTTCGGGTATCATGGAGGATATCAAAAAAAAGGAGGAAATGGCCGGCGGCGAGCGGATCACGGTGCTTGGCCAGATAACGTATTTGGGGCAGGACATCATGGGACTTAAACCCAGCCTGCGTGCGAGACAGGGGATTGTCCTATGCCCTGAGCGAAGAAGGATATTCCCTGAAAGCACGGTGTTGGAAAATCTTCGTATCGGAGGCTACCTTGCGTCTCCGTCCCAAAAAAAAGAGAGCCTGGAATATGTTTTCAGAATATTCCCGGCCCTGGAAAAGATCAAGAAAAGGGTTGGTGGTTTTCTGAGTGGGGGAGAGCAACAGATGTTGGCTATCGGCAGGGCACTCATGGCTCAACCCAAACTGCTGCTTCTGGATGAGCCACTTCTGGGTCTCAGCCCCCTGATCCAAGTATTGCTGGTCCGTTCCGTCAAAGAGATCCGTGATGAAAGAGGAGTCTCCATTATTGTGACCGAGCAGTATGCTCGACCAGTCCTGCCAATTGTAGATTATGCATTCATCCTGGAGAATGGGGCTGCGGTCATGGAGGGAACACGAGAGGAGCTATTGAACAACCCTGATGTCCGCTCTGCCTATTTTGGGGTGTGAGTGGGGTCCGTAGATAGTGGTCCGTTGTCCGTTGCAGGAGGGGTTAACTGGGTTTCGGATAGAACAGCGACCTTGAGACGATGGTACGCTAACGTAGGGGGAAGCCCTGGCAAGGTATGCGGAGGCGTTTCACGCCTTGGATCGAAGTCCAGTCTGTCGGTCTGATGATCAGGCGGTTTCTTGCACGAGGCAACGAGGTACCGGATATTCTCGGCATAAGGTCGTTTGATCGCGTTATGTATGGCATTTGATACTGGTTCAGCTGACCACTGACAACGGACAACTGACACCGTGAGGAGTCACATAAACCATGACAGCTGGTGAGAAAGCATTGGAAAAGGAGCTCACCTTTACCCGGTTCGACCGTATGAGCGAGCGATATCCCGACCGTACTGCCGTGCTTTACCTGGGGAAGCGCTTTTCATACTCGGAGCTGCGGGGGTTGAGCGAACGCTTTGCCGGTTCCCTGGTTGACATAGGTGTCAGCAAGGGAGACCGGGTCATGCTCTATATCTCCAACTGTATTCAATGGGTCATAGCCTTTTTGGGTATCCAGAGGATCGGGGCAGTGGTTGTGCCGGTTGCACCGATTTATACCTCTTATGAGATCGAATACATGATTAAGGATTCAGGCACTGAGACCATCATATGCCTGGACACGAATTTTTGCTACGTCAAAGAGGTCTTCGCAAGCACGGGGCTCAAACGGGCCATTATTACCAACCTCGCTGATCTGGTACCCTTCTGGAAGCGATACCTGGGTATACTTTTTGACAAGATCCCCCATGGGAAGGTAGACCGGGACAGCCGGGTCCATTCCTTCAAGAGTCTCCTCAAGCACACGCCCCTGAAATCACAGGTTGAAATCGACCCCTGGAAGGATCTCTCCTACATTCTCTACACCGGGGGCACCACCGGCTTTCCCAAAGGTGTCCCGGGCAACCATATCGGTATGACGTCTTATGTCAATGATGTGACCGAAGATGTGGCTGGAGACCATCTCAAGGAAGGAGAGGACGTCTATATTGCGATCAACCCCCTCTTTCACATCATGGCTCTCGGCCTGTTTATGGCAGTAGGGCTCAACAAAGGTAACATGACTGCGCTCATGCCGATACCCCAGGTAGATGCCATACTTGAAACTATACAGCGTTATAGGGTCCGATGGCTTCTCGGCGTACCCGCACTATACCGAATGGTTCTGGAAAACGATCGCTTTGATCAGCATGATCTCAGTTCGCTGACCTATTGTTACTGCGGCGGTGATGTCCTGCCCATCGAGGTCTTCAACCGCTGGAAGGAGCAAGTTGGCGTGCCGATCTATCAGGTTTACGGATCCACCGAGGCCGGCCATGTCACCTACAGCCGGATCGATGGAAACCCCAAGGCCAACACCATCGGGCTTGCTCTCAAGAGCAGGGAATGCATCGTGGTTAACCCGGAAACCCTGGAAACGGTTTCGCCTGGTGAAAGCGGGGAACTGCTGGTCACCTCTCCGTACACCGTGAAGGAGTATTGGAACAAGCCTGAGGAAACTACCTATTCCTATATAGAGCTCGATGGGAAGGTTTACTACCGGATGAGCGATTTTGTCCTTCAGGACGAAGACGGACAACTGGTTTACGTGGAACGGTCGGCGGACATCATAAAACACAAGGCCTACAGGGTTTCAGCCTCCGAGATTGAAGCAGTTCTCCAGGATCATCCCACGGTCATCGGAGCTTGTGTTATTGGAGTTCCCGATCCTAAGGTTGGAGAAAGGATCAAGGCCATAGTCGTACTCAAGGAGGATGCGAGAGGTGTAGGCGGCAGTGAATTAACGAAGTGGTGCAGGGAACGGCTTGCTCCTTATAAGGTTCCTCAATACATTGAATTCAGAGATATGCTTCCCAAATCAAAGGTAGGAAAACTACTGCGCAGAGAGGTACGGGATGAGGAGCGGCGGAGGATACAAAAGGAGAAGGTGTAACCCCGGCATCAAAGGCATTTCCGCCATCTGTAATGAGGATGCCCCGCTCTCAGAGCGGGGAGGCTTCACTTATCAAAGAGAAGATCGAGGATTGCAGATGAAATGGGCCTGCCTGAATGCACTCACCCAGCATTTGACCAGCCCTTTTGTCTTGTAGTGCCTTCCGATAGATATGCGGATTCCTCATAGAATCGGTAAAGCACCTTTTCATTTATTCCAATCGATTACCGTAAGAATGCTCTTTTATTGCGTTACCTTCCCAATTGTATTAAGAGTAATCCCTCAACCACACTACCCTACGTCATCAGGCAAGGCCATTTAGGGCTGCACTCCCGTTAACATAAGTTGACATAGAAAACAGGTATTGTTAACATACGCGTAACCCAGCTATGTTACCGAAATTTAAATTACATTGGCCGGTTTTGCTCGCAAGCACCCTGACTCGTTGCTCTGCTTCCTGCTGTGCTTTTAGGCCTTTTCGCATGCACCTGAAAGATTTCCCCGTTAACCTAGTGGATATAACGGTTCATCATGCCCGTTTATGAATATAGAGCCTTGAATAGCTCAGGCAAGACCTTAAAGGGGATCCTGGATGCTGACAGCGATATGGTAGCCCGGGAAAAGCTGAGGGCGTCCGGGATTTTTCCCGTTGAGATCAAAGAGGCCCTCTCCAAACCCAAAGGCCTCCCCTCTGAGCCCGGCTCGGTTGTCAGGTTGCTCAGGGGAGTCAGGCCGGCAGAGGTTTCTGTCATGACCAGACAGCTTTCAACCTTGCTGGGGGCCGGAGTTCCTCTTATAGGATCTCTTGAATCCCTTGTCACCCAGATTACAAATCCAACGTTCAAGAGGGTCATGGCTCAGGTCAAGGAGTCGGTCAATGAGGGAAATAGCCTCGCCCTTTCGCTTTCCCAGCATCCCAAGGTGTTCTCAAGCATCTACGTGAACATGGTTCAATCCGGCGAGGCTTCGGGGTCGCTGGATGTGGTTATGGATCGTCTGGCGGATTTCGGCGAGCATCAACAGGCGCTCAGGAGCCGCTTTAAGGCGGCCCTTGCCTACCCGATCTTCATGTCCATCGTGGGAACCATTGTGCTCTTTGTGCTGGTCACCTTTATCGTGCCTAATATCACCAGGGTCTTTGCCGAAATGCGACAGACCCTTCCTCTGCCCACAGTGGTGCTCATAGAGGTAAGCGACTTTTTGCTCTCCTTCTGGTGGGTTATTCTGCTCGTGGTTTTCTGCGGCATTCTTATGCTCAGGCGTATCGGCAAGAGGCCGCGGGCCCGGTACCTTCAGGATAGGCTCAAGCTGCGCATACCCGTTATTGGGCGGTTAAATCAGAAGATTGCCTTGGGACGGTTTGCACGGACATTAGGGAGCCTGCTGCAGAGCGGCGTTTCCCTCATCTCGGCCCTTGAGATTGTGAGCAGAATCGTCGATAACGTTCTCGTTCAAGAGGTCATCGAGAAAGCCGGAGATGAGATCCAGAAGGGCCAGAGCCTTGCAGGCTCGCTATCCAAAAGCCGCTGGTTTTCCTCGATGGCGATACAGATGATATCGGTTGGCGAGCAGAGCGGGAAGCTGGAGGGGATGTTGTACAAGATCGCTGAAAGCCAGGAGAGAGAGGTAGAATCACAAATCACCGCCCTTACCTCGATGCTGGAACCTGTCATGATCCTGGTGATGGGAGTCATTGTCGGATTTATAGTCTTTTCGATAATACTGCCCATAATAGAGATGAGCCAGATGATACGGTGAGGCCTGATGAGGGCGCAAGGTATGAAAAGGGTGTCAAGGAGAAAGGTGAGGCAATGTGGGGAAAAATGATGAAAATCAAATCGGATGATCGGGGGTTCACCCTCATAGAACTCATGGTGGTTATCATTATCCTGGGTATCTTGGTTGGGTACGTGGGTGTTCGAGTCATGGGGAAACCGGAGGAGGCACGACGGACCAAGGCACGGGTTCAGATGGAAACCCTAGAGACCGCGCTCAAGCTCTATAAGCTTGACAACGGTGTATATCCGAGCACCGAACAAGGTTTGCAGGCCCTTGTGGGGCCCCCTGAGGTTGGCCAGCTTCCGGGAAAGTGGAGAGAGGGGGGGTATTTGGAAAAGGCAAAGGTTCCGAAGGACCCGTGGGGATACGAATATGTGTACCTTTCTCCGGGTATTCACGGCGACTTTGACCTCATTTCCTACGGTGGTGACGGAGAGCCGGGCGGTGAAGACAGGGATGAAGATATCAACAACTGGGAGCTGGAGTAGCAGGGAAGGTCCAGGGACAAAGGGATTTACACTGATTGAACTGGCGGTGGTGATAGCCCTCCTCGGCCTGTTCCTTGGCCTCACGATACCCCGGTTTCAATACTACCTGGTAGCCGATGACCTCAAGGCCACCACGCGGAAGATCGTGGGTTTGGTCAGAGAGGTGAGAAACGAGGCTATACGTGAGCAAAGGGTATATACTATTCACCTCGATATTGAATCGAATCGTTGGTGGACAGAGCATACCGGCATGGAAGACGAGGAAATGGTATTGGCAAAAGAAGAGGCCTTTGTGCTTCCCGGTGGGGTCAGGATTTTGGATGTTTGGTGTCGTGGCAAAGGAAAACAGGCACAGGGGGATGTTGCCATTCCCTTTAGTAAGAAGGGTTATGTTGACCAGACCCTTATCCACATTGGCGGCGAAGCCGACAGGGAATTCACCGTGGAGCTGAGCCCGTTTCTCGGAATGGTAAAGGTCCACGACAGGTATGTGGATATTGTGGCCATGTAAAGAGCGAGGTGGCGGAAAAATGGAGAGGAACTGGGGTTTCACGCTGCTAGAGGTGATGATTGCCATGGCCATCATTGCCATTGCCTTGGTTGCTGTTCTCGGTTCCCAGTCACAGAGCTTGACGTTGGCCAGCGAGGCGAAATTCAATACGACGGCGGCACTGCTTGCTCAGAGTAAAATGGCCGAGATAGAGACGGAGAGCATGGAAAACCTGTCCTCTGATTCCGGTGACTTTGGAGAGGATTTTCCAAATTATCACTGGGAGTGCACGGTGGGCGATCTTTCGCTTGCAGGCGTGGAGGAGGCCCTTGATTTCCTGAAGCAGATCGACCTGGCAGTGTATTGGGGAAATTCCGAACACTATCAATACAGGATCAGGCTCTACCGGTTTGTACCCAAAACCAAAAGCTAAAATGAACTAAAATTTGAAGTGAGCTAAAGTGCCTAAATTTAAAGAAAGTTATAAACGAATTAAACAGATCGAACGGATTCAACCAATGGAACAAAGATGGCGTTCTATGACTTTAGGCACTTATGACTTTAGGCACTTCCAGTCCGGCTTTACCCTCTTTGAACTGCTTGTGGCCACAGTCATTTTTGCCCTCGTGGTGAGCACGATCTATGCCTCGGCCACGGGAACCTTTCGAGTTGTTGGTGAGACCGAGTCCCGGGCAGAGATATACCGGATGGCTCGGATTGCCATGGAAAGGATGCTCGAAGATTTGGAATCCGTGTATGTTCAAGAAATCTCGTCGGAAGGAAAACCGGCCGCGGGCACGTTAGCCGTGCCTTCCTTTGTAGGCGAGGACAAAGAGATAAACGGCAGGAGCGCTGATAGCCTTCGATTTACCTCGAGAGCACACGTTAACCTTGGCGGGCAGGAAAAAGACCCCGGGGCAGTTGAGATCAACTATTATGTGAGGGAGAGCGAAGGGGGTGAAGGCCTTGTGCTCTATCGGAGTGAAAGACCGATATTCCAGGTGCTGTGGTCTCCCGAAGAGGACACCGGGGGATTGGTACTCTGTGAGAAATTACGCTCCGTTGACTTCATCTATCACGGAAAAGACGACGAAATCCAGGATGACTGGGATTCTGATTCAGAAGAGCGCAAGGGTGCGTTACCGAGAATGGTCACCCTGTCCCTTGAGTTCAACGGCGGCCCCGATACCAATGTGCCCTTGAGGTTCATGACAAGGGCTGCACTGCCAGCAGAGCAAGGAAGTTCATGGTAATCTTTCGGCCCGATAACAGGGGTATGGCGCTGATTCTCACGATTCTGGTCGTAGCCCTGATCGTGGTTCTGACTCTCGAGTTCAATACGTCAATGCGGTCTGACCTTTTTGCGGCTGTCAATCTCTCCGACGGCATTAAGTTGACCTGCATCGCAAAGTCTGGTTTTCACGGCGCACGAGCGGTGTTACATGCGGACCGTATCGAAGGGAATGTCGATACCCATCGCGAAGTGTGGGCCCAGTCAGGGCTCTTGTCTGAGAATGCCGCAGTTTTGTTCGATGAGGGCAAGGTCTACGTAGAGATAACGGATCTTTCAGGGAGGATTCAGATCAATCAGCTCATTGAAAAGGACGGAACGTATAATGCCCTGCAGAAAGACCTCCTCCTGCGATTTCTGAACTTACCGGAATTCGGTCTCGATTCACAGGAGGCGGAAAACATCGTCGATGCCCTTAAGGACTGGATGGACACCGACAATGAGGTGACCGGATTCGGGGCAGAGGATTCTTACTATCAGACCCTTGAAAGGCCGTATCCGTGTAAGAACGGGCCCCTTGAATTCCCGGAGGAATTGCAATTCGTGCGAGGCATCACCAAAGAGCTCTTATACGGCTCCGCCGAGAACCCCGGTATCTTATCTTACGTGAGCGTTCATGGGGATGGGAAAATAAATATTAACACGGCAGGTAGCCTTGCGCTACGGGCCCTGTCCGAGCAGATAGACGAGGATATGGTTGATGCCCTGAACGAGTACCGCATCAATGAAGATAATGACCTCGCAAGTAGTACATGGTACAAGAAGGCTGCAGGCATGGCCGATGTGAACATCCCGGATGCCCTGCTGACCACCTCGAGTACCTATTTTGAGATCATATCGAGGGGACTGAAGGGGACAATGAGCAAGCAAATTAGGGGTGTTGTGGAACGGGACGATATAACCGTTAAGGTGTTGTCCATGAAGATAGAATAGGGTGGTTACGCAAGCAGTGTAAAGCTAACTAACCCGATTAACCCAATAACTCTATAACGAGCTTAACACTACTCATGCCGGGCAAGATTCTGGGAATAGACGTCACTGGCGATTCGGTTACAGCAGTCCAGGTAGAAGGGGGCCTCAGGGGATACTCCATAACCGATTGGTCTCGCGTTGTGATCGAGGAGACTGGAGGCCTGGACTCGGCATTGACGGCGCTGAGCGAGCAGATGGATCTCACGGCTGACACGTGTATCAGTGCCATTTCCGGTGAACAGATATCGTATCGCAATCTCCAGATGCCCTTTAAGGACAGGAAAAAGATCAGCCAGACCATAGCCTTTACGATTGAGACCATGCTTCCTTTTCCAGTCCAGGATCTGCTCGTGGATTTTGCAGTCGTAGACCAGTCGAATCAGAGCGAAATTCTCGCCGCCTCGGTGAGGCGAGCATATATCTCCGAATACCTCGCCCTGCTCCAGAGCCATGGGATCGATCCGGACCTTGTTGATGTCAGCGGCGTGCCCACCGCCTTGTGGCTGTTGAATCAACCGGATATACCTGATGACGGTCTTCTCCTCCAAATGAACCGCAAGCACACCATAATGGTGCTCTATCTCAACAGAAGGATCAGTTTCATCAGGCTCCTTCATTCTGGGGATGGTGCCGAATCGGTCGGGGAGGGAGAGGCACCGGTGCCTAACGACCGGCAGAGCGCGGCACCTGAACATCTGAAGGGAGCGTTTAGGGTGTTGTGTACGGATATTCATAACACGCTCCACGGATTTCAAAGCCAGATTAAGAAGACGGTGAGGCCGGAGAGAGCGTTTATTACAGGAGGCGGGAGCCTTTATCCCCAGACGGAGAGTCTCTTAGAGGAGTTTCTTGAAATTCCGGCCGAACGGATCAACGTGGCTCGGGATGCACGGGTACATCTCGAAGAGGAAGTGGCGCAGTTGTGGGAACCTGGCCTCATGGATAGCGCCCTCGCACTTTCGCTCAGAGACAGCAAAAAGGGCCCGGGATTCAACTTTAGGGCAGGGGAATTTGAGGTCAGAAAGAAAAACATAAGGCTCTGGGAGGAGATCCGGAAGGTAGCCGTTTTTTTGATCGTTATCGTATGCCTGGTAGGTGCGTATTTCGGTGTGGACTACTATTTTCTCAAGAAGCAATACAGGATGCTGGAAAAACAGATTACAGACATATACCGAAGCACATTTCCCGATGCAAAGCGGATACAGGATCCGGTCAACCAGATGAAGAGTAAGATATCGGAAATCAAGCAGTCGGCGCTTTCATTGCCCGGAATGGGCGGAGATCAAAAGGTCATTGACTTGTTACGGGATATTTCCCTTAGGATTCCCGAAACCCTGGACGTGACGGTAACGAGCATGATTGTTGATCCGGAGGCAGTCAAGATAAAGGGCGAAACCGATACCTTCAATACCGTGGACACGGTAAAGCGAAATCTGGAGCCTTCAGCGTATTTTCGGGAAGTGACCATCAGCTCGGCCAATCTCGAGCGATCCGGCAAACGGGTTCAATTTGAGATGAAACTGCAGCGGAAAAAGCAATGAACCCAATTAACTCAAGAAACAGAAAGATATGAAACTTGCAAGACGCGAAAGATACTTCTTAACCGGTGCGGCGACGTTTATTGCGGCTTTTTGCCTGTTTCAGTTTCTCATCGCTCCCTTCTTTGAGGCCAGAAGAAGGCTGGAGAGGGGTGTCAGGGCGAAGCAAAGTGGGCTGGAAGAAATCGTAAGGCTGAGCTCCGAGTATCAAAGATATCGGAAGGGCTCTCAAGGGATCCAGGAGGCGCTTGCCCATCGGAAAGGGGGGTTTACGCTTTTCTCGTTTCTCGAAAAGGAAGCAAGTGATGCCGGTGTCAAGAACAGCATCAACTACATGAAACCAAGCGTTTCTTCCGGGGCAGGCCGCTACAAGGAATCGCTGGTGGAGATGAAGTTGGAGGCCATAAGCCTGCAGCAACTTACCGGCTACCTGTATCTTATTGAATCACCGGAGAACGTGGTGTCCATAAAAAGAATCACCATCAAGGAAAACAGCAAGAAACAAGGCTCGCTGGATGCTATTTTGCAGGTACTGACTTATCAGTAATTAGTCCACATTAGGATGTTTACCCCAAGACGGGCATAGGTAGTATGAAAAAACCCAAGAGATTGGTAGGCTACATAATCTACTTCATCTGTGTAACAGCAGGGCTTCTGTATTACCTGTTTCCTTCAGATGCCGTCGTAGATTATCTGCAGGTCAAGGCTAAGAATCTCAACCCTTCCCTCTCGATTTCAATAGACCGGATAAAGCCATGGCCCCTCTTAGGGCTGAGATTCACGAATGCCCAGATTCTGTACCGGGACCAACCCAAAAGAAAGCTTTTCAGGGCTGAAACCCTGCTCGTCTTGCCACATGCACGATCATTTCTGAGAGGAACCCAGAGTTGGAACTTCAGGTGCACGGCTTACGGGGGTGCGATAAAGGGTAACGCCTCGCTCAACGGCGGCGCTGCAAACGCCCTTAACGCCGAAGTTGAGCTTGAGGCCGTCCGAATTGGGGAACACAAAGACTTGAGGGATCTTATCGGCAGGTCGGTCGATGGGGTGCTCAGTGGAACCATTTCTTATACCGGACGCGGGCAAGGGGTGCTGAATGGCTCCGGCGAAGCGAATCTCAGACTCGTGGATGGCAGGATTGAGCTTTTGTCACCCCTCTTGACCCTTGAGTCCATCGAGTACAAGGAGGTTACTATCGCTATGGTCCTCAACAGGAAAAGGGTAAACCTCACTCGTTTGGAGCTGGAAGGACCCATGCTCAAGGGTACCGTGTCAGGAATCATCCGTTTGAAAGAAGAGCTTGAAAAGAGTGACCTTGATCTCAAAGGAAGGGTTGAACCATTTCCCGGGCTCTTCGAACAGGCTGAAGGTGCACAAAGCGTCTTGAAGTTTTTCAGGGGGAGGATACGAAAGGGCGCTTTGCCCTTCCGTATCCGGGGGACGATAGCACACCCGAGCATCACCTTTATTTAGAAGAGCGGTTGCCATGTCACAGCGCTACCTCACTCTCTTTAATCTGTTGGCCTTAGCGGTTATTAGCTATGTAGGGGTGAATCTTTTTTACCTGACAGCCACCGCCTATCTCCGAGGTTTCGATACCCCAAAGACGATCATCTATTTGGCACCGGATGTGAAAGAACAGGGAAAGCCTTCCAAGGCCTTCTACCAGGCTATTGTCGACAGGAACATCTTCGTCACCGCGGAAGCGGAGCCGGAGGAAAGGAGCGGTGAGGAGCTGGAAGAACTGGAACCGACTTCCCTGAAAATAGCCCTGCTGGGAACCGCGGTCGGCGGTCAACAGGAGGGGTTTGCCGTCATTGAAGAGGTCGGCAAAAGAAAACAGGGCCTTTACAGGGTAGGCGACAGCGTGCAAGGGGCAACCGTCAAGAGGATACTGAGGGGCAAGGTGGTATTGAGCGTTGATGAGAAGGATGAGATCTTGATGATGAAAGAGGAGAATGCCTCCAGAGGTGAGCCTGAATCTCCGAAGGAACCGAGTGCTGAAAGAGAGGCCACCGTAATGGTAAAACGCTCAGAGGTGGACGAATCCCTAAAAGACGTTCATCAGCTGCTCTCACAGGTAAGGATAAGGCCTCATTTCACCGATGGTGTGGCAGACGGTTTGGCAGTCAGCAATATTAAGCCCGATTCTATTTTTGCAAGGATGGGATTAAGGAATGGAGACATCGTGCAGGGACTTAACGGTAGAAACATCCAAACCCCCGATGACGTGATGGAGGTGTATCAGAGATTGAAGTCGGGGTCTCGCGTTACCGTACAGGTAATGAGAGACGGAGAGGAAAAAATAATCAATTACCAGATCAGGTAAGGTTTTCATGTATACCTCCTATTTCGGCCTTAAAGAGAATCCGTTCAATCTAACCCCTGATCCTCGGTATCTCTTCTTGAGTACCTACCACAAGGAAGCCCTGGATCACCTCCTCTATGGGATCAACGATCGTAAGGGGTTCATCGCTATTACGGGCGGTATCGGCACCGGTAAGACCACGCTCTCGAGGGCTCTGCTCGGGCAATTAGACGAATCAGTCAAAAGTGCCCTCATATTCAATTCGTTTATCTCGGATACGGAGCTTCTCGAGATGGTCAATCAGGAATTCGGCATTAAAACGGATTCGAAAGCCAAGACGAAAAAGGGGTATATCGACAAGCTTAATCGGTTTCTGTTGAAGAGCTTCACCACGGGTGGGAATGCGGTCTTGCTGATCGATGAAGCCCAAAACCTTTCCCTGCCTGTCTTGGAGCAGATCAGGATGCTCTCAAACCTGGAGACGGAAAGGGAAAAGCTCATACAGATCGTCCTTGTAGGGCAATCGGAACTGAAGGAACTGCTCGCCAACCCTTCCTTAAAGCAGCTCGATGAACGGATCATGGTTCGCTACGAGCTCAAACCCTTGGACCAGAAGGATGCGCAGGGTTATGTGGAACATCGATTGGTGGTAGGGGGTGGGAGGGGGAATCTGAATTTTACCGGCAGCGCCCTAAGGGAAATCTATAGATATTCACAGGGGAATCCGAGGCGGATCAATGCGGTGTGTGACAGGGCGTTGCTTGTGGCCTATGCTAAGGATGAATTCTCCATTTCCAGGGGGACAATCCGGAAGGCCATCGACGATATGAGGGGAGGTCTGTCCTCTGAGGTCCGTGCCCACTGCGGGCCCAGGAGGATATGGAGATTGCTGCCCGTTCTGGTGGCACTGTTGGTAGTTCTCCTTGGCTTGTTCGGGTGGATGCATCGGGGGGATATCGCAAAGATCTTTTCCGCTGAGCAAGCGGTTTATCTCCCCGTGCCCGAGAGCAGTGAACAGACCGCCGTTCCTATTCCCAAGCGAGAAAAGGTGAGCGTGTTTCTGGATGAGCAGGCGAGCCTTGCCGGCCTCTTCAGGTTTTTCGAGGAGAGGGCCGACAGAAATCACTATGCCGATGGTGCTGTCCATGTAGGGCTGTTTCCCTTCACCACCGAACTCGAAAAATATAGGATGTTCAGGAAACCATTTCGAATTCTCTTACAAGACCCCGGGCTTGGTGGATCTCAGAGCACGGCTTCGGCCGGTAAACCTTCTAGTTTAGTTCCATCCCCCGGCTATCTCCTGATCCATGAAATAACTGCCCAGGGAGCCCTGGTCGTTGATGCGGAGGGCAATCTAAGCCCCGTAAGCAGGGATTTCCTGGAAATCAATCGAGGCCAAAAGGTTTCCTGGGTTTATCCCTATGAAAACCAGCACCTGACGCTGGTGAAGGGCATGGGTGGACCGAGCGTCTTGAATATGCAGCAGACGCTCAAGAGGATTGGATATCCCGTTGAACCTACGGGCATTTTCGACAAGCAGACGGTTCGAAACATAAAACAATTTCAGACATTTTTTGGATTGAAGCCGGACGGGATCGTTGGCCCCCGAACCAAGGCGCTCCTCTATATGGTTTCAGAGTGATATGAGTTACATCCACGAGGCACTGCGTAAGGCCCAGAAAGAAAAGGATTCACGGCGCCCGGACCATCAGAGACCTTTTTCAGGCACGGTACGGAAACGGGGCGTCTTTTCCGGTAGATCAAGATGGCTGATCGCCTTCGGTGTCATTTTGCTTGCTTTTACCCTCTATTCATGGTTGGATTTCACTGGCAAAAAGGCAGTACCGGCCTCTGAAAGGGTGAAACCTACGGTGCAGCCTGAGCCAACAGATTCTGCTCAGGCAGGGGAGTTTTACGAGAGGGCATGCTTCCTTCATAGGAGCGGTCGTTTGGAGGATGCCAAGGGATTCTACAAGAAAGCCCTCATGCTCGATCCCAACTCAGTTAACGCGCTGAACGACCTGGGCGTCGCATATATACAAGGCAGGGATTATGTGGAGGCTCAAAAGAGCTTTGAGCATGCCATTCAGCGGAAACCCGATTATGTTGATGCCTACTATAACCTGGCATGCCTTCATGCCTTGAAAGGGGAGAAGATTCGTAGCTTGACCCATCTGAAGAAGGCAATTTCACTCGATTCATCGGTACGAGAGTGGGCCAGAAAGGATAGAGACCTGCAGAACCTGAAGGGGCAGCCGGAGTTTCAAGAGATAATAGGGGTGACCAGATAAATGAACCGTGAAGGACAGTTCAAGAAATCCGTGGTGACAGTGAGGGGTTCTATTTGTTTTGTGTTGGCAGGACTGTTCCTGCTTGTGGGAAGCGGCCTGGCACAGGGAGCCAAGCTTTCAGGTGAGCAAGGGGTGACCCCTGTGACCCCTGAGCCGAAACCCCAAGTCCAAAGACCTGCTCCAACAAAGCCCCCGGTACCAAGAAGTCGGCCGGAACCTCAAGCGACGGCTCCCCCGATAAAGGAGATTGCCAAGGAAAAGACGAGGGCGGAAAGTGAGTCACCGGATAAGCGGTATGTGACCATTGATTTCGACGAAGTGGATATCGTGCTCTTTATCAAATTCATCAGCGAGTTAACGGGCACGAACTTCGTCGTCGACAAAGCGGTGAGGGGAAAGGTGACCGTCATTTCTCCCACCAAGATATCGGTAAAAGAGGCGTACAAGGTCTTTGAATCGGTTCTGGAGGTTCATGGGTTTACAACGGTACCGGCGGGAAAGATCATCAAGATCGTACCGGCCGTGGAGGCCCGCTCCAAGAATATTGAGACCAGGCTTCGTGCGCAGGCTATCAGCCCGGAAGACAAGGTTGTGACCCAACTCATCCCCCTTGATTATGCCAATCCCGAGGAACTCAAGAAACTCTTTGCTCCACTCATATCAAAGAGCAGCGTGATCGTATCGTACCCCCCTACCCGGATGCTCATTGTAACGGACGTACTTTCCAATATTAAGCGCCTGCTCACTATTGTGGCGGAGATCGATGTAGTCGGTATCGGCGAGGAGATATCGGTGATCCCCCTCAAGCATGCAAAGGCCTCTGATCTTGCGAAGACAGTGGGCAGCATCTTTGAAAGGCAGGTAACAGCCGCCAGAAAAGGCGCACCCGCAGCAGCTGCAGTGAGCAGGATCGCGGCCGATGATAGGACCAATTCTTTGATAGTCCTGGCCACCGAAGATGATACCATTCGAATGAAGAGACTCATAGAGCTGCTGGACAAGGAAATCCCCCGTGGAGAGGGGGATATTCGGGTCTACTACCTTCAGAATGCCAATGCCGAGGACCTGGTAAAGGTCTTGATGGCCATCCCTTCCAAGGAGGAGAAGGCGCCGCAACCAGGCAAGGCCCCCGTTGTCTCCAAGGCAGTGCAGATCGTTGCCGACAAGGCCACCAATTCGATCATTATTACGGCAGGTAAGGACGACTACTATGTCTTGGAAGAGGTCATCAAGAAGCTGGACATCGTCAGGCGAATGGTTTACATCGAAGCCCTTCTCATGGAAGTGGATGTGAATAAATCGTTCGAACTAGGCGTAGAGTGGCAGGCCGCAGAGCCGGTGGGCAGTCATGATGGCAGGACGATAGCGGCATTCGGAGGTTCCACCTTGGGAACGAGCATTTTTCCGTCGGTGAGTTCAGCAGGTGTGGCCAGCCTCCCTACCGGGTTTTCCTTGGGAGTTTTGGGCGATGTCATCACCATTGGCGGGATTGCTTTTCCCAATATAGGAGCGGTAATTCGGGCTTACCAGGGTGATTCTGGTGTGCATATCCTCTCGACCCCTCAGATTATGACAACCGACAACGAGGAGGCCGAAATCCAGGTAGGAAAGAATATCCCTTTTCTGACCAGGCAGGAAACGTCCCAAACAGGCCTAGATTACAGCAATTACGAATTTAGGGATGTTGGCCTGGTCCTGAATATCGTTCCTCAGATCAACCAGGAGAGATTCGTCCGTCTAAAAATAGCCCAGGAGCTCGCCCAGGTTGTTGCGGAAGAATCGCTCGTGGGACTGCCAACGACCCTGAAACGCGTCGCCAAGACAACGGTGATCATCAAGGATGGGAATACCGTGGTAATTGGCGGCCTGATTGATGAAACAATGAGTGAGGGTTCCACTCGGGTGCCCTGCCTTGGCAGCATTCCTCTGGCCGGTTGGCTTTTTAGATCGGCTTCGAGGTCTGAGAATAAGACAAACCTTTTCATTTTCTTGACACCACATATCGTCGAAAACCCGGAGGAGGCACAAAAAGTCTATCAGGAGAAAAAGGAGCAGATTGAAGGCATCAAGGAAGGCGTAATCAAATTGTATGAAAAACCAGAGCCCAGGGAAAAGGATTCTGATTCGCAGCAATAGAGTTTTAGCATGAAGCATCGACTCATCGGAGAAATCCTGAGAGAGGTTTGTGACCTCTCAGAAGATACCGTTTCCGAAGCCCTCAGAACCCAAGACGAAAAGGGCGGCAGGATAGGAGAAATTTTAGTCCAGAAAGGGGCCGTAACGGAAACAGACCTGCTGAAGGCCCTCGGCATTCAGTTTGGGTTGAGATCCCTGCCTGCTCTCGCTACAGAGGAAATGGATATGTCCTTTACTGAGGTCATACCCATCCAGTTTCTCAAAAAGTACCGTATGGTCCCGGTCACCACCCCTGAGAGGTCCTATATCGCCGTTAACGACCCCCTGCAGTTCCAGCCCCTCGATGATCTGCGGCTGATTCTGGGCTGGGATGGCGCAGAGACGGTGCTTGCCTCATATTCTGCCATCCTTTCGGCTATCAATTTTGCCTATGACATGAGCAGTGATTCCGCTGAGCAGGTGATTCTGGATATGCATGAAGAGGACCGGGATTTGATCCTTTCAGCCGTTGAAGAAACCGGCGACCTGCTGGATGATACGAGCGATGCGCCTATAATAAAGCTGGTGAATCTGATGCTCTCTCAGGCGGTAAAGGCCAGGGCCAGCGATATCCACATTGAACCGTATCAAAAGAAGCTCAAGGTTCGATACCGGCTGGATGGTATCCTCTACGATATGCTGTCTCCCCCTAAGCATATTCAATCGACCCTTATCTCCAGAATCAAGGTTATGGCAAAGCTGAACATCGCCGAGAAGCGGCTTCCCCAGGATGGCAGGATCGAGATCAGAATCGGGGATAAGAATGTGGATATTCGTGTGTCCACCATACCCATCGCATTTGGCGAGCGGGTTGTTCTGAGGTTGCTGGATAAGACCAACGTATTGCTCAAGCTTACCGACCTGGGCATGACAGTGGAGGGACTCAAGATATTCAGCAGGCTCATAAAGTCCGCTCACGGCATTATCCTGGTTACCGGGCCCACCGGGAGCGGGAAGACCACCACACTTTATGGTGCCTTGAGCATCATCAACAACCCGGATATCAATATCATTACCATTGAGGATCCCATAGAATACCAGATTGACAATATCGGGCAGATTCAGGTGAACTCCAAGATCGATCTGACCTTCGCCAACGGCCTGCGCTCGATTGTGCGCCAGGACCCCGACGTGATCCTGGTCGGTGAGATACGAGATCTGGAAACCGCGGAAATTGCCATACAGGCCGCCTTGACAGGGCACCTGGTGTTTTCGACCCTTCACACCAACGATTCCGCCAGCGCGGTGACGCGGCTTATCGACATGGGAATCGAGCCGTATCTCGTGACCTCGTCGGTGATTGCCATACTGGCCCAGAGACTGGTTAGAACCATCTGCAAGGGGTGCAGGGTAGCATACCGTCCGGATGAGGAATCACTGCAGAATATTGGGATAAGCGCAGAGATGTGTACAGGCAAAGAGCTCTATAGGGGTACCGGTTGTGAGGGTTGTATCAACACCGGATACAGGGGCAGAAGCGGTATCTTCGAGCTGATGATCTTGGATGATCAGATCAAGAACCTCATACTCAAGACCTCCGATTCTAACGCCATCAAGAGGCTGGCCGTGGAGCAAGGAATGGTTACCCTCCGTCAAGACGGGGCATTGAAGGTGGTGAATGGGCTCACAACGGTTGAGGAGGTTCTGCGAGTCACGCAGAAATAGCCAGGGGCTACGACCTGCCCGGAGTACTGGAGTATTGGAGAGATGGAGTCATGGGAAATCTGAAGAAAATGAACCAGCAAGAAAGATTTAACTTGATAATTCCCTGCAGCTTGCTGCAGGGTTACAACATAGTTCCTCCCCCTTGATGGGGGAGGTTAGGGGGGGGTGATAAAATGTTTGGTCACCCTCCTTTTTATCCCCTCCCATTAAGGGAGGGGACTTTGACATTGGATACCCTGCAGCTTGCTGCAGGGTGGTTCATCTTGAATCGCGGTTATCAAAAGCTGTGTGTGGCAGGATTCTATCTCGCTTTTTGCCCTGATTCTGAAGGACTTCAAAGGATTTTCTTTTGAATTCAAAAAGATAGCTAGTCAACAAATGGCTGCTGCGGACTCTATCCATCGGAATATAGCAGAGGGATATTGCCGCCGCTCGATTCGTGAATATGTCCAATTCCTTTATGTTGCCCTTGCTTCACTTGGCGAAACCGTGTCAGGCCTTTTTGCATCCAAAGCCGGAAACCTCATCTCCCAGGAGCAATTTGAGAGGCTTGATTCCCTATGCTATAAACTTGAAAATGAGCTCATAAGGCTCATAAAGTCTTTGGAGCAGAAGAAACGCAAGGGTGATTGGGTTGATCATATGGTTAAGGAAGAACAGATTGAATGCGGAGAGATGAGGTGATATAAGGGTGTTTCTAAAGAAGTCGCCATCACAGCCCTCCATTACTCCATTACTCCATTACTCCAATTCCCTCTCACCGCAGATCGGAATTGCCAGCGTGCTGGTTATAGTCTTTTTCAGCCTGGCAACGGCGGGATATGCCGCTCCCTTCAACGGTCCGTGGGGCCGGGATAGCCATCAACAAGACCATCGGAAACAGGGAGACGCAGCCCCAAACCCCTTTCGGTTTCTGGTCGAAGTGTACCGGGAGAACATCTCACCTATCGACGGGAAGGATTGCCCCATGTACCCTTCCTGCTCTGAATACAGCATCCAGAGCTTCAAAAAACACGGCTTTCTTGTCGGTTGGATGATGACCGTTGATCGCCTGTTCCGGTGTGGCAGGGATGAGCTCAGGTTATCGCCGCAGGGCATGGTGAACGGGGAAAGAAGGTGGTATGATCCCCTGGAGAGCAACGATTTCTGGTGGCATCACGGACAGTAAGCACCAACAAGACTCCTTCCCGAGAAATCCAATAGACTATTCAGTTGCCGAGCGGGAAGTCTCACCCAGGAAAGCTGCAGCCGGGGTGGCAGGGCTCAGCGCCCTGAAAGGGTTTTCTGCTTTTTTTAGGGCGAAAATAGCCTGGACTCAGCCGGGAATCTCTATGCCGCGGCGACTCAACAGTGTTCCCTCAAGCCGATAAAAGTCGACCAGGGCTTGGAGGTAATTCGCAAAGGCCAGAACCTCGGCGATCTGGCTGAGAAGAAGATCTCGCTGGGCCTGGGAAACGAGAAAATTGGTTGACCTGCCGACCCGGAACTTTTCGGTTTCGATTCGCAGCTTTTCTTCTTGAAGTTCACGGGTCGCTTTGCTGGCTGAAATCTGTTCCTTAGCACGATTCACCTCAATGTAAGCGGAGCGAACATCCAGCTCAACAAGCTGAGCAAGGTTGTCCAGGGCTTTCGCGGTCCGATCACGTTTAAGGAGGGACCGCCGGTAAAGAGCTTCTGACTCCCGGTTCCTGAGCGGATAGTCGAACTTGATTCCGGCTGCGAAGTCATAGTAGTCTTCATCTATGTTGGAGGCTGCTCCACCGAAGGAATCTGCGTAGCCAGTCTTTCCCAACGTGATAAAGAGGTCCATTTTCGGAAGCAAACCATTCTTGGTTTTTACAATCTCCAGTTCATCGCGCTGCACATCCAGCTTTGCCTGGTTCAAGTCGGGTCGCATGCGCAAGGCAAGTTCTACGTGTGCACTTACATCTTCCAATTCCTCCTCGGGCATAACCGGGCGGCTCAAGAGAGTAATTTCCCGCTTCCAGAGTTCTGACCCAGGGGGATTCAGCAACCGTAGCAAGCGCAGATGGGCTGTGGCCATGGTGCTTCGGGCATTGATAAGGCTTTGCCTTCGTGCTGCAATTTCAGCCAGTGCTGCAATAACTTCGGTTTCAGCCAGTATTCCTACCTTGATCATCTCCTCGGTCTCGCCAAGCTGTTGGTTTGCAAGTGCCAAGGACTCTTCAACGATCTCAATCTCCCGTTGAGCAAGGGCATAGTCCCAATACGCCTTCTCAACCTGAGCAACCAGTGCCTCGGCAAAGCCATGCAACTCGTATTCCGAACTCCGGGTGTCCAGTTCAGCCTGTCTAAGGCTTACGAGATTCACACCTGCCCCAAAGCCCCGAAGCAGTGCCTGAGTCACGCTCAGTCCTATTCGCGGTTTGTACTGATCGCTATAGGAATCTGATGATGTGTGCCCAATGGAGAGATCAACGCTCACATCAGTGCCGGTAGCAAAAGCCTGGGAAACGCCTGCATCGATAGTGGTTTCGTTGCTTGTTTCGTCATAGGTCTCGGAAGAGCCCCTTGTCCTCAACTGCCCCTTCTCACGAGAGAATCCTGCGCCAATGCTCAAACTGGGATCAAAGGTAGCGCGCTCTTGATCTTCAAAGGTTTGGCTGATTGATGGATTGAATCGTTCAACCTGGAGCGAACGGTTATTCTCAAGCGCAAGAAAGACCGCACTTTCAACGGTGACTCGAATAGGGCCGGCATTGTTTGACCTTGCGGGAGGTTTTAGAAGCTGTTGATTTTCTTCTCCGGTTGCCGTTGAACCACTCACAGAAGGCTTGGTGGAAGGGTCAGGATACCTATCAAATCTACCTGTGTCATATGCTGCACAGGATATCATGAATAAGCATAGCGAGACTGCAAGAAAAAAAATACTAAGCGGTCTATACATACATCCTAAAGGCATGCCTTTTTTCTCCTGCCATGTAACTTTGTGTCATGTCTTGGAGGTTTAATGCGCGTTAACCTGGTTTCCGTTATCACACTATTAACTTGATAATTCCCTGCAGCTCGCTGCAGGGTTACGACATAGTGCCTCCCCCTTGACGGGGGAGGCCTGCCCTGTTAAATAGAATAGTAAAAGCTATCATAAGGAAAATAGATACTCATAGAATAGATAGGTTACAAATTCTTCGCCATCTTTATTTAACAGGGTGAAGTGGGGGTGATAAAATGTTTGGTCACCCTCCCCTTTACCCGCCTAAAATCTGGCGGGTTGATCCCCTCCCATTAAGGGAGGGGACTTTGACAGTGGGTACCCTGCAGCGGCTCGACTGAGCTCGCCGAAGTCTTGCTGCAGGGTGGTTCATTCGAGTTTCTTTGACCGGCCTTCAAAAAAGGAGTAGACAGTTGGGACGAACACGAGAGTGATGAGGTTGGAACTCAATAATCCGCCGATAACGGCCCTGGCCATGGAGGCCTGAACCTCTCCTCCTTCGCCCAACCCCAGCGCTAATGGGACCAGCGCCAGACTAGTCGTTATAGATGTCATCAGAATAGGGCGGAGTCGTCTGCGGCCGGCTTCTTCGATGGCCTCCCGTAAGGGCATACCTTGTCGGCGATGAAGCAGGTTGATAGTGTCCACGAGCAAGATGGCGTTGTTGACAACGATTCCTCCCAAAAGGATGCAGCCGATGTAAGACTGAACGTTGAAGGTGGTGTTGGTGAGTAAGAGCATCAGGACAACGCCTATGGTGGCCAGTGGTACGGAGAACATCACTACAAGGGGATCGCGGAGCGACTCATACAGGGATGCCATTACCATGTAGACGAGAATCAGGGCCAGCGCGAAACTGAGCAGCAATTCCCGGAACGCCTTTTGCTGTTCCTCGTAATCCCCGCCAAAAGCTATGCTGAAATCTCGCGGCACGGGGAGGGACTGAAGACCTTTCCGAATGTCGGCAAGCAGGGATCCCATGCTGCGTTCTGCGATATTTGCGGAGACTGTAATAATGCGTTCCTGGTCTTTGCGTTCAATCTGAACTGGACCGGTCTGTGGCTGGAGTCGCACTACGTTTCGGAGAACCACCGGTTTTCCCTCTGCGTTGGTTAGGGTCAGATCCAACAAATCAGGTAATGCCAACTGCTCGGCGTCCTTGAGTTTTACGAGAATTGTGTACTCCTTCCCTCCCTCTCGGTAGCTACCAGCCTCGGTTCCCGACAAAACGGTTTGGAGCATATTGGCAATCTGGGAGACCGTAAGTTTCATGTCCGCTGCCTTTTGCCGGTCCACGATGGTAAGCTCCTCCGGACTGCCCAATTCGCGGCTCACCCGCGTGTCGGTGACGCCCTCCACCTGGTCAACTATCTCTTCAACGCGACGGGCCAATACATCGGCGGTTTCTAAGTCGTGACCGCGGATTTCCACCTGCACCCTCTCCCCACTTGAGGTTCCGATGCGCAGGACAAAGAGTCCCTGGCCGGCTCGGGTGCGGATGGTCATGCCGGGAATATCACGGAGCTTACGGCGCAAGGCCGCCGCGATCTCTTCACTGGAGCGCAATCTCTCGGATTGGGGCTTGAGGGTAACGCTTATGTTTCCTGTGTGAGAACCTGTTCCTCTCCAGCTACTACCTCCGAGAAACGTCACCGTACTCTTAGCTTCAGGAACCTCTTGTTTGACGGCGGCCTCAATGGTCTTGAATGCCCTATCGACAAGGTCTAGCCGGGTGCCCACGTCCATTTCGCCGTCAATTCTTACCTCGCCCTCATCGGTGGCAGGCATAAATTCAACTCCCACCAGTGGAATGAGCGCCACGCTGCCTAAGAGCAGACTAAGCGCTCCAGTAATTACGAGCTTGCGGTGAGCCATGGCAAAGTGCAGTAGGCGCTTGTAACCGTATTCCATATCTATAAAGAAGCGGCCGCTAACCCTAAAGATCTTGTGTCTCAAGGTCTCGCTGTTCTCCTGCTCTATTGTTGGGAGGCTACGAATTCTGGCCGCTAGCATGGGCACCAGGGTAAGAGCCACCACAAGCGAGCAGGCGAGCGCAAAGCTCACCACATAGGCGAGCTGTTTGAACATTACCCCCGACATCCCCTGCACGAACACCAACGGTAAGAAGACCGCCAGCGTGGTTAAAGTGCTTGCGATAATTGGGGCGGTGACCTCCTCGCTGCCTGCCACGGCTGCCTGCTTTGCCTCAACCCCCGTCTCCCGAAGGCGGTAGATGTTTTCCTGAACCACAATGGCGTTGTCAACGAGCATCCCAATGCCCAGGGCCAGGCCGCCCAGGCTCATGAGGTTCAGCGTGAAATTGCCGAAATACAACAGGGCGAACGTAGCGATGATAGAGATCGGAATGGCCGTTGCGATAACGGCCGTACTGCCAATGCTCCGGAGGAACAGAAGCAGTACGAGGATAGCAAGGGCCCCACCATAAATAATCGATGAACCCACGTTCCTGATAGAACGCTGGATATAATCGGATGTGTCGATAATGGGTATTAGGTGAATCTGTGGAATGTCTTGGTTAATGAGCTCGATCTCCCTCTTGACCCCCTTCGCTACCTCCACGGTGTTGGTGCCCGACTGTTTGCTGATACCCAACCGAACCCCTGGCTGGCCATTCACACGCACAATACGGGTGATTTTTACCCATGAATCCTCGACACTCGCCACCTCTTTCAGCTGAATAGGAACCCCTTCGCGCATGGCGATCACGGTGTTCCGCAACTCATCCAGGTTTGTATATTCTCCCGGCGTACGGACCGTTATCTCGATGTTTCCTCGCTCAACGGCGCCTGCCGGAATGTTAACATTTTCAGACTTAATCTTGCTGATAACCTGGTCCAGAGGGAGCTCCAAGGCCTTGATTTTGTCCGCAGAGAGATTTACGTGAACCTCTCGGTCCAGGCCGCCATGCACATCAAGGGCTGCCACACCGGGCAGGCGCTCGATACGGTACTTAACCTGATCATCTATGATCCTCCTCATCTGTAAGGGGTCCAGGTTACTGTAAGCGCCAAGGATGAGTATCGGAAAACTGGCTAAGTCGAACTTTCGCAAACTCGGTTTCTCCGCGGTTTCCGGGAGATGGCGGGTGACCCGATCCAGGCGATCACGAATGTCGTTTGCGGCAGCATCAAGGTCGGTACCCCACGTGAAGGTTATCCTAACGTTACTGGCTCCCTCCGCTGAAATAGACGTAATTTCTTCAGCCCCTGGAACGGCGCTCATGGCTTCTTCGATGGGCCGTGTTATGAGCTGTTCCACCTCTTCAGGGCTGGCATTCTCGTAAATCGTGGAAACGCTCAACGTTGGATAGGTGATGTCCGGCATCAAGTCAATGGGGAGGTGCGTCAACGACACACCACCCAAGATGATGACAATGAGGGCCGCCATGATGGTGAAGATCGGGTGATTGACAGCGAATCGTGAGGGCTTCATGGCTTTCCTTCTTGTTTTGGCTTTCCGCTCTTTTCCGACGGGCTCTTACCTGTAGTAGCCGGCGAACGACCCGGCTCGGTTTTGGGAAGAATAATGGTAGCGCCATCCTCAAGCAAGTGCTGGCCCAAAGTAACAACCCATCCGGTAAGAGGCGGTTTAAGTACCTCAGCCGCTTCGTTATTAACAATGCCTAGCGTCACCGGCACAAAATGGGCCTTTAGTTCTTGTCGATCAGCCACAAAAACACCTTGCTGGCCGTTGCGTTTTGCCAGAGCGGTCAAGGGAACTACCGCTGCATGTTCGTGCTTTTCGAACTCTATCTGAACACGAACAAACATCCCGGGCTTGAGAACATATCCCGAATTGGGAACCTCAAGCTCCGCCCTTGCCTCGCGGGAGGTTTCCCTCAATAGCGGTGCTATACGTACAATCCTTGCCGGAAAAGATCTATCGGGAAACGCATCAGTGACCACAACAGCATGCTGGCCGATACGAAGCTTGGGGTAGTCCCGTTCAATAACGTGGATAACCGCCGTCACAGAACCAATATCGAGGATGGTGACAATGGAGGAGTTAGGCGCGAGCATGGCCCCTTCGTCCATGAATCGCTCGCCGACCACCCTGTGTTCGTTCCCATCCTCCCAGTTCGCATGGATCCGTGTGTAAGACAAACGGACCTCCGCTCCCTTCAAGGCAGCTCCTTTCTCGGTGACCTGAGCAAGCGCCACCTTGTGTTTTGCACTCAGGCTTCCAAATTGCGCCTGCGCAGCGTCAAGCTCTGATGCGGAAGCGATTTTCTTCTCTCGAAGCACGTTGACCCGCTCAAATTCGCGACGAGCATTCTCGAGGTTACTCTTGCTTTCCTCCAATTGTGCCCTGGCAACTTCCAGTTCGGCTCGGGCCTGTTCGAGCTGTTGGAGGAATTCATCGTCCTCCAAAACTGCGATTAATTGCCCGCGCTTGACCCGATCGCCGAGGTTTACCAGGAGTTTCTCGAGCCGTCCGGAAATCTTTGGTGCAACAATGAATTTGGCACGCGGATCTAGTGTGCCGGTAAAAAACCCGATGTCTCGGACCGAAGTCTTCTGGATGGGGGCTATTTCAACGGCAACGGCCAGCGCTTCGCGCTGTCGATTTGAAGGCTTTTTCAGGTCCAAGATTTCATGATAAATCCGCCAACCGAGAAGGCCAATTATTGTTAGTGCAATCACTAAAATAAGAAATTTTTTCATATCATTACACTTTGGTATTGAGAAGCATGAGCATTACCTGCAATATAAAAGCTAGCCCTGTGGCTGACAGAGGGTGAGATTTGAGAGTCTCAGAACTCGTAAGTATGCCGAGAAGCCTCTTAATTGTCAGCATATGCAAATAGTTTACACAGCTCAGTGCGGTTTACAAATGGTGGACGAAAAACAACGGTTATCATGTTTTCCCTATTGTTCCTCGCCGGCCAAGCAAGAATTATACTCATTTTAAACACTATAATCGAGCCCTTATACAGTAGACATAGAAAAAATCAACTTATTTTTTTTGCACCAAAAAATCCCAGCAAAAGGTTTGATCATCGCTGATAGGCGAGAGAGAAGAAACACCATAGAATGACTTTGTTTTTCACAAAACCTGTGGTATGCAGAAAGTGAAGGGTCCTAAGAGAGGGGAGAACAGAGTTTGGAGAGACCGGTATCAGCCGTTAGTTTCCGTGATTGCGAACCGGGATAAAATTGATGAAAGTTTAAGGCCCATACGGAACATGAAAATCGGGGTTGGCTGCACGATCAGGCCGGCACAAAATAAGACAGGCTGCGCAGATCCAATCTGCCTTGGGCAACAGGCTGATGGAAGGATGGTAAGTAACTTCATGGGATCATCTCTCAAGAGGTCAAGCAGGTTATTAAAAAATCTGGCCAAACTGAGGACCGGCTTCGGCAGCGCGTGGAATAGCGCGCCCGGTAGCATCCGGGAAAAATCGGTAGGGATTCTGATGTTTCTACTGCTCTTTCTCTGCCCTATCGCTCTGTATGCCGGTCAAGAAAGAGTGCTCGACCCGAAAAGCCAGTTTCAGTTCGCCGAACAGTACTTTGAAAAAGGCGAGCATTACCGGGCTATCGGAGAATACGAGCGGTTCATCTATTTCTTTCCCGACTCCCCTCAGGTCGAGCTGGTAAAATACAGGATCGGCCTTTCCTACCTGAAGGGTGAACGATATGAGCAGGCCATTGAGGTCTTTCAGGCGCTCATAGAGGAATATAAGGACACTGAATATGCCTTTCAATCGTATCTGGGAACGAGCAAGGCATACGTCCTGCTCGGGCGCTACGATACGGCCCTTACCAGCCTGAATAACCTGATCACCATCGCCCCTGATCAAAAAATCAGGGATGAGGCCTATTACCGGAAGGGCTGGGTTTATCTGGAAATGGGTTTGTGGGAAAGGGCCCGTGAGCATTTTGAAGAGATCTCAGATCAGGAAAAGGATCGATACCATATCGAGAACCTCATGCATGAGATCGATACCAAAATGCCCCTCAAGCAAAAGAATCCAACGGCCGCCGGGGTGCTTGCCATTGTCCCCGGTGCCGGCCACCTCTATTGCGAAAGACCCCGAGATGCCCTCATATCCTTTCTGCTGAACGGTGCCATGATCTACGCTGCCTATGAGGCCTTTGATGAAGACCTGGACGCCCTCGGTTTTGTTATTGCCTTTTTTGAGCTGGGCTTTTATACCGGGAACATTTACAGCGCCGTGAGCAGCGCCCACAAATATAACCGGGATGAAAAAAAGCGATTTTTGAATCACCTCAGAGAACGAACAGGAATGACCTTTTCCCTGGCTAAGCCCCATGGTTGCAAATCCCTCATGCTGACATGGCGGTTTGCGTTTTAGGGAAATAGGGCGTGTTTACAATGGTGAATAGCATTGAAAACTCAGGCTACTATTCTCAGAAACTGTCAGCGGAAAGGCTCCGGCAATGCTATGAGATAGCCCCTCCCCGAGCTCAGCGGTATCTTGAGGCAGAGATCGAGTTCGTTCTGAACAAAGTAACGCCTTCTGCTATGGTTTTAGAGCTTGGGTGCGGATATGGCAGAGTCCTTCAAAGACTGGCTACCAGGGCAAGAAAGGTGGTTGGTATCGACACTTCACACGGCAGCCTGCTACTGGCACGGGATATGAAAGGCAATACCCCTTTGTGCCACCTCTGTCAGATGAATGCTGTCGAGCTCGGATTTCGTGACCGAGAGTTTGATATGGTAGTCTGCATTCAAAACGGCATATCGGCCTTCAAGGTCAATCAACGAGAACTGATAAAAGAGGCGATACGAGTCACCCGTCCAGGGGGAATAGCCCTCTTTTCTAGCTATTCGGAACGCTTTTGGGAGGCTCGCCTCGAGTGGTTCCAAATCCAATCTGAACGGGGACTCATCGGCGAGATCGATTATGATGTTACTGGCGATGGTGTTATTGTGTGTAAGGATGGATTCAGAGCCAGTGCAGTTGGTCGCCAAGAGTTTGTCTCATTGACTTCAGGGCTTGGTGTTGTCCCCAAGATTTTCGAGGTGGGCGGATCCAGTATTTTCTGTGAAATACTCGTTTAGTTGCAAGGGTTTGGGCGCTTATTCAGGCGGGATTTTTACCCCTTTATCCCTAGCTGTGTTGAGGGCGGTTTCATATCCGGCATCCACATGCCGGGCAATGCCTATTCCTGGGTCTACCGTCAGAACCCGTTGCAGTCTCTCCGCTCTCTGAGAGGTTCCGTCGGCAACGATCACCATACCGGCATGCAGAGAATAGCCTATGCCGACACCACCGCCGTCGTGGAAACTCACCCAGCTTGCTCCATTGACTGCATTGAGGGCAAAATTGAGAAGAGGCCAGTCAGCAATGGCATCACTTCCATCAAGCATACCCTCGGTTTCTCGATTGGGAGAGGCCACTGAGCCGCAGTCCAGATGGTCCCGGCCGAACACGATAGGCGCCTTGATTTCACCTTTCTGGATCATCTCATTGACTGCGAGTCCGAATTTTGCACGATCACCATAACCCAGCCAGCATATCCGGGTAGGTAGCCCCAAAAAAGGAATCCGCTCTCTTGCCAGGCGGATCCACCGATTGAGAGGTTGATCCTCGGGGAATAACCGGGTAACGCAATCATCTATACGGTGAATATCCTGAGGATCACCTGAAAGGGCTGCCCATCGGAAAGGCCCCTTTCCCTCAGAAAACAGCGGGCGGATATATGCTGGGACAAAACCCGGATATTTGAAGTCCCCGTTTTTATCCCTGACATCAAGACCTCCCAATTCGGCCTCGGCACGAAGATTGTTTCCGTAATCGAAACAGATTGCCCCTCGTTTCTGCATCTCAAGAATGGCTTCCACATGACCCACAATGGACTCCCGGGACAGGCGTTGATATTCTGCCGGGTTTTTCTCGCGGAGCTTTTCCAGTTCTTTCAGGTTCCCCTTGGGCACATAATTTAAGAGATCGTGGGCCGGGGTCTGGTCTGTTACAATGTCTGGAATGATGCCTTGCCTGACTAGCTCCGGATGCACCTCAGCGGCGTTTCCTACCAGTCCAACGGACAGGGCATCTCCCTGTTTTTTGGCTTCAGTAACCCACTGTATGGCCTCATCCAGGTTGCCTGTCATCTTGTCACAGTATCCTTCGTCCACTTTTCTCTGGATTCTCTCCGGCCTTACCTCCACATCCAGAATAACCCCTTCATTCATAGTGACCGCCATAGGCTGAGCGCCGCTCATACCTCCCATGCCAGCAGTCAACACAAACTTCCCCCGCAGACTTGTTCTTGTATACTCTTTTCTTGCCAGGGCGGCCAAGGTTTCATAGGTACCCTGGAGAATACCTTGGGTGCCGATATAGATCCAGCTTCCGGCCGTCATCTGACCGTACATGGTTAGGCCCATCTCGTCATACCGGTGGAAATTCTCCTGAGTGGCCCATGCTGGTACTATGTTGGAATTAGCGATTATCACGCGGGGGGCTTGGGGGTGGGTCTTGGCTATGTACACAGGTTTCCCGGACTGGACACAGAGGGTTTCGTCCTGCTCAAGGCTCTCAAGGGCGTTTACAATTCGCTGATACTCTTTCCAGTTTCTTGCGGCGCGACCCGACCCGCCATACACGATGAGTTCCTCAGGCTGAATGGCCACATCTGGGTCCAGATTGTTCATCAGCATTCGAAGAGCCGCCTCAGCATCCCAGGTTTTGCAGTGGAGTTGCATGCCGGTATATGATCTAATGGGCGCTGAAGGTCTCTTTTCATAGAACATCGGTCTCATGGTCGATACCTCCCTTGTATTACCTCGGCATACCGACGAGGGGTTCTGTTCTTTCAATTCTTGCTTATATGCGGAATAAGTCAGCAAAAATGCTGTTAATCAATACTGATGACTTCGTAAAAAGTCGGAAATGACCATTTTCCGTCATTCCGGCGAAAGCCGGAATCCAGTCTTTTCAGTTAGTTACAGAGGTTCTGGACTCCGGTTTTCACCGGAGTGACGACTTTTTACGAGACCATCAATACTAATACACCTTAGTCTTTTTAGGTCAAGGTGTTTCCCAGAAGTCTTTTAAACGGATCGGCTTGCCATATCCCACGAGGCTATCCATCCAGATAACAAAACGGTTGAGTTGAGGCATCTTCCGGATGACAGTGCGCACGGCATCATGGAAAATGCCTGGAGGTTTATTGAAGGGGCAGACCCTGACACAGTTGTTGCAATCCATCCAGTTTTTTACCCAAAAGAGAAAACATTTCTCAGGATGAATATACCACTTCAAGACACCTGAATGGTTGGAAAAGGATGGGCCTTCCATGGTCGGGTCCTCATGGGAGATAGCCTGAGAGGGGCAATTGATGGCACATTTTTTACAGGTCCTACAAAACTCTGTTACACCGAAAGGCCGATAGGTGTCATATTGAAGTGGGAGATCCGTGAAAACCTTGCAGATTCGCACCCGGGGCCCGAAAGGTTCGGTGACCAGAAGTCCCATGCGGCCCAATTCTCCCAGTCCCGCAGCCATGGCCAGAGGAATAGACAAGGCGGTGTCATTTCCGCATGGTACTGCTTGAAACCCCAAGCCCCGGATAAAAGTAGCAACCATGTTGGCCAAAACCGCCTGCATGGAATATCCCAAGCCTGTTGCGGCGCCGGATATGGCATCAGGAGAGTAACGCACCGAATCATAGTCCATTGCAATGGCCATAACGATGGCATTCTGGCACCCATCAGGGAGTTCAAGAGGGGGGTGTTCCACATTGATCAAATCGTATTCATGGGAGTAAACCAAGTTTGGGTGAGCCCAGCAAATTCCTACCAGATCTGCCCCAAAAAACCGAGCCGCCTTCTTTATGATTCGGGCGTTGGCTTCCGGGGTGCTCGTGACCGGGCCCCCAGTCTCTATAAACCTTTTGGCCTTGTCCGAAACTTCGGTCCATGAAAAAAGCCCGAAGTTGCTCCGCATGGTTCCGAAACCAAAGCCGTACTCGATATTCCAGGCGGCATTTCTAAGGGCATAGTCGAGTTTTCTGTACCCATATTTATCCTGGTATTTTATCGTTTTGTAAAGCCGGTCTCCGTGAGGGCGTATCTCTTCATCCCAGGTTCTCCGCTTGAACATTTCATTTTTTTGATCAAACCGGTAGGTTGGAACAGGGAAGGGAAATTTCGGATCATCTTGTTTCACTTCGGCCTCTTTTTCACGGTTCATAGTCATATAAGCTCTATCCTGATGTATCTGTTTTATTCATGCCTGCAAAGGCACTCCCTTGGGGTCTGGTAAGAGACGATTGGTTCTGCCAAAAACATCCTTAACTTTGAGGTTTGACATTTGAAACTAAGCACCTGAGCCTTTATGGCCCTCCTTTCAGAGGGCTCACACAAAGCCAGGTCGTTTTCCCTTAAATCCCCATATAGGCCTTTTTTAGGTGTTCATCTTTTAAGAGATCGCTGCCTTTCCCTTTTAAGACAATCCTTCCGTTTTCAAGGACATACGCCCGGTCAGACATGGTCAGGGCCCTGAAGACGTTCTGCTCCACCAGGAGGATGGTCACCTTTTCCTTGTTAATCTTTTCGATGATCTTAAAGGTTTTCTCCACCAACATTGGAGCCAATCCGAGAGAAGGTTCATCCACTGTGAGAAGGGTAGGCCTGGCCATCAACCCCCGGGCTATGGCCAGCATCTGTTGTTCCCCACCGCTCAGGGAACCGGCCAGCTGATTTTTGTGGTCGTAAAGGTCTGGAAAAAATTCATAGACTCCCCTTAGTAGTTCACCCATTTTTGCCTGTGATCTCTGAGAATAGGCTCCCAGTTCCAGGTTTTCCTGGACGCTCATCAGGGGGAAGATGCGTCGGCCCTCTGGAATGTGGATAATGCCGTGCTGCACGATCTCATACGGGGGCTTACCGATAAGCTGTTCCCCTTTGAACACCATGGAGCCCGACACCTTCTTCAGGAGGCCTGAAAGGGAACGCAAGAGAGTACTCTTTCCGGCCGCGTTCGCGCCGACAATAGAGACAATCTCTCCATCATTTACCTCTGTAGCAATGTCGAAAAGCACCTGGACATCGCCATAAAAAACGTTTAATCCATCAACCGTGAGCAACAAGATACTCCTCTCCGAGATAGGCCTTTATGCAATTGGGGTCACGGGAAATCTCCGCGGGCTCCCCTTCGGCTATCATCTCGCCGTAGTTCAACACGATAACCCTGTGAGACAGCTTCATGATAACTGCCATGATGTGCTCGATAACGAACAGGGTGATGCCGGAATCGATCATGTTCCTTATCAATTGCATCATTGCCTGCAGTTCATTGGGGTTGAGGCCTGCCATGACCTCATCCAGCAAGAACAGTTTGGGTGAAGTAGCCAACCCCCGGGCTATTTCAAGCCTTTTTCGATCCGCGGTGGTCAGGTTTCTTCCGAGGAGATCCTCCTTTTCCCGCAGACCGACGAAATCCAGTACTTCTTCAGCCTTGTTTTCAGCCTTCCTCAGACTCTTTTCTCGACTCAGAGCACCGATCACTACATTCTTTTTCACCGGAATATTACCAAAGGGTTTGGCTATTTGAAATGTTCGGCACAGTCCGAGGGCACAAATCGTCTCAGGATTCAGCCTGGTTGTATCCTTGTTGTTGAATTTGACAGACCCTGTTTTCGTTCGATAGAAACCGGTAATAACATTGAAGAGGGTTGTTTTGCCAGCGCCATTCGGCCCGATCAGCCCGACCACCTCACCCTTATCGATGGTGAAACCTATGTTGCGAAGGACCGGGTTTCCTCCAAACCACTTACTCACGTTATTAACTTCGAGCATGCAATTCCTTTCACTAATTCAATGTAGTGGAATTTCTAGAACTTATTGACATTATAGTTCTTTTGCTAGCAATCGATTATTGCCATCCTCATAAAAGGCAGTAAACAGTATGCAGTAAGCAGCAAAAAGCAAGTAACTTCTCAACAAGTTCGGGTTTAGAATATGTTGCCAAAATTACTTTCCCGTAAAATTTACCCCAACTTATTGAGGATTTACGAAAGCAAGGAAGTTTGCATGGTGCTTACTGCCCACTGTTTACTTCTATTCCGGAGCGAAGCGGAGCTAAGTTCTTTCTTGGCTTTTCAAAGATCTTGAAACCTCTCTGTTTGAGCATTCCATAGATACCTTTTGGCATATAAAGAAGGACAAGGATGAGAATAGCCCCGTAGATAACCATATGAAGTCCTGGTATTGCGGTTCCCAGTTTGGCCCGCAGTAGAATGGTTATGGGGATAAAGATAATTGCCCCGATAGCCGGACCGAGTACCGTACCGAGACCGCCCACAATGGCGAAAAGGGCCACCTGGATGGATATCTGGATTCTGATAACACTGCTTGGGTCAATGTAAACAAAGTATTGGGCATAAAATGTGCCAATAATAGCGGAAGCAAATGAACTGATCGCCATTGCCAGCAACCGAACCCGGCCGGTCTTTACCCCCAGGGCCCGGGCCGCGTCTTCATTCTCCCGGAAAGCGGTGAGGTAGTACCCGAGTCGTGAGTGCTCTATGGCATAGGAGACTGCAATAAGGGTAAGGAACAGGAACAACCCCATGTACACATAGGGAAGCTTACCGGAAAAAGAAAAATTATACAGGCTCGGCTGGATTGGCAGGGCAAGACCTTCAGCCCCCTCCGTTAAAGAGCGCCAAGTCATGGCAACGATATGGCTGACTTCTCCAAAGGCCAGGGTGGCCAGCGCGAAATAATGACTCCTCAAACGGAAACACACGACTCCCAGCGCGAGGCCGACGCAGGCAGCCAGCAGTCCGCCGACAAACATTCCGAGCCATGGGGTAAGCCCGTAGTGAAGAAAAAGCAGCGTGGATGTATAGGCTCCAATACCGAAAAACGCATTGTGGCCCAAAGAGACCATCCCGGCGTATCCTGAGAGAATGTTCCACGCGCTGGCAAAGGCCCCCCACAAGAAGATCAAAATGAAACCATCAAGATAAAAGTCATTTTTAATAAACAGCGGAGCAATGCCCAGGGTCAGAAAGACTATTAGCAAAACAATAGCTTGCTTGCTTTGTAACGTATCAATCAATCGTTTCAATGTGTTCAAGCTCCTCTTCTCCCTTCAATCCAAAAAGGCCCGATGGCCTAATTACGAGAACGGCAATAAACACAAGGAAATAGATCGCCTGCTTGCTGTCGGGGCCGATGAGGAAGCTTGAAAATATCTCTACAATTCCGATGAAGATTCCACCTATCATGGCACCAACAATGCTGCCCATCCCGCCAAGAACCACCACCACAAACATGACGAGGACAAAATCGAATCCTACAAAAGGATGGACGGTGTAAATCGGCATCATTAGGGCGCCGGCGATGCCAACCAGCAAGATCCCGATGGCAAAAGTAAGTCTGTAGAATTTTTCGATGTTGATGCCCATGAGAAGGGCAGCCGAACGGTCCTGGGAGGTCGCCCGAATGACTTTTCCGGTATAGCTGTATTTTAAAAATAGGTAGAATACCAATGAGAGCGATATGGCCAGTACAAAGGCGATAAGCCTCGGTGGATTGACAAGGATTTCCCCTATGCTCAGAGACGCATAGGGGCCGAAAACAATCGGGGTACTCGCGTAACTCAGAGACACCGTTCTGAAATCGGCAGACCAGAAAAGAAGCACCAGGTTTTGTATGACTATTGACAAACCCAGGGTAACAAAGATCTGGGTAAGAACGGGGGCGCCGATGGTTTTCCGTATGAACAACTGGTATGTGACGATTCCAATAATAAAAAGCAGAGGCATCACGACCAGGATGGATAGATAGGGATCGAAAGCGAAATAATGAAAAAGCCAAAATGTCACGTACATGGCGACCATCAGGAATTCGCCATGGGCAAAATTGACTATCTTCATAACCCCAAAGATGAGGGTCAGGCCAATGCTTGCCAGGGCGTATATCCCGCCAATCAGAATACCAGAGATGAGTAATTGGACAAAGAGTGATATGTCCATAATTTCTCTGTTCCGTACAAATCTGGAGGTGGTTCAAGCCGTGGCTTGACCCACCTCCATGAATGAGCAGTTCGAAATGCTATCAGGATATGGAACTATCTGAAATCTGCTGTCGCAATCTCAGTGGGATAGATGAGTTTCAGGTGTCCATCCTGCCACTGGTTGATACCTGGGGAGGCATAGAGATTCTGCCCTGCGTTGCTCGCGCCTGGTTTTGCAAACTTGACGCCCCAGTTGAGCGCCCCGTGGCCGGGCTTGATGTCCAGACTCAGCGCAGTGGCTCGCAGCTTGTCAGGATCCAGAGTTCCGGCATTCGGAAGAATAAATTTGTAAAAGATCCATGCCCCGGCAAACCCAACAAAGGATGTGGGGTTGGGGTATTCACCATGATGTGTTTTTTCATACCTTTGAACAAACTCAGCCGCGTCCTTATTCGGCTGAGCCCCCAGTCTCTTGATGGAGATTTCCGCTGGGATGCCACCGGCAAGAACCCCATCTGCATCTTTTCCTAGAGCCTTGACGAAGTCCGGATTGCCCTGCCCTGCGGTAGTTCCGAAGACGAGTGTCTTAAACCTCAGTTCCTTGGCTTGCCTGTGGAACAGTATGGAATCATTGATATACTGGGCTGCGAGAAGAATATCCGGTTTTGCCTGTTTGAGTTTTAAGATCAGGCCGGAGAGGTCCGCTGACTTGGCGCTGTAGCTCTGGGTAGAGACCACATTCAACCCCAGGGCCTTGGCCCTTGCCTGCAGGCCTTTTCCTGTGGATGTTCCGAAGCCCCCATCTTCATGAACTATGGCCAGACGGAGATTTTCTTTGGTCTTTCCAAGTTTCAAGGCCAGTCCCTCTGCGGAAAAATCGACCATCTGAGTGGCCATCATGTCGCCGCTAAACGTGGTCCTGAAGAGATACTTGAACCCCCGCGCTGTAATGAGGCCTGAGACGCCCTCGGTCTCTATGTAAAAGACCTTGTTTTTTTCTGCAACCACGGTTGCAGCCATGGAAAGGCCGCTGGACTGGGTCCCGATTATGGCCGTGACCCTTTCATTCGTTATAAGCCTGTTCGCTTCGCTGGCGGCGGCCTGGGGATCAGGGGCATCTGCGCTTACCAGACCAACCTTCTTACCGAGGACCCCTCCAGCCTCGTTGATCATTTCGGTGGCAATCTTCACCCCATCAAAATTCTTGATCCCGTTTTTCGCGTTTGGTCCCGTGAGAGGATAAATGGTCCCGATGCGCCACACATTATCCGCGGCAAATACCCCCTGGGTAACGGAAAAAAAGACGAGCGAAAAAGCTAATAAGGATGTCGCAATAAGAACCCTTCTCATTTTGTGCCCTCCTTTTTTAAAGAGAGAAAATTGTTGTGCCTCATCCGTAAGGCCTATATGATAAACAAGCAGGCTTTTTTGTTGCTGCGCGGTTCTGGCTAAGCCAGAAAACCCCCTTCTCAGCTGGCACGCAAGATCTGCTAGGGCATGAGTAAGCACTGCGGCCTTACAAGGTCTTTGGAAAAAATTGCAAGGTGGCGCGTATCGATAGATCGCTCGATTTGGGACTCCTTGGTAGATAGATTTTCCGACATAGATTGTGCTTGCGCGTAAGCCTGCAAGGGAATATGTTTCTAGATCTTGACAGGTTAGACTTTATTCTATATTTCGATATATACCGGTATAGACAATGTCAATTAAAAAATGAATAACACCATCGATAAAAACAATCCGGAACCCATTTATCTTCAGATAAAACAGAATCTCCTCGAATCAATAGACAAGGGGGTTTACGCAATAAATCAGGCGATTCCATCTGAAATGGTAATGGCCACGCAGTATCAAGTCAGCCGTATGACTGTGCGAACAGCTATTAATGAACTTGTTAAAGAGGGATTCCTGTTCAGAAGACAGGGGAAAGGTACGTATGTCTCGGGGAAACGCTTTGACTATTCTCTTTTTCGTATTACCAGCTTTAATCAGGACATGGCGGAACGTGGGATGGCGCACTTTACAAATGTACTGGAAGTAAAGGTTTGTGCTGCTCCAGAGAGAATCAGAAAGGCCTTGGAATTATCTGCAAATTCAAAGGTAATCTATATCAAAAGGCTCAGATACGCGCATAATGAGCCTCTTCTGCTCGAAGAGCGCTATCTAAACTATTCACTATGTAAGCGAATTCTAAAGGAAAATCTTGAGCAAGAATCTATTCACAACTTGCTCATATATAAATATAAGCTTGCTTTAACGAAGGTTACACAATTTGTTCAGGCCAAGAATCTGAGTACGAAGGAAGCCAATCTTTTGAAAGTGAAGGTAGGCTCAGCAGCCCTTTATCTTCAAAGGACGACGTATACTCATAAGCAACCGGTTACAATGGTCACCTATTTATACCGGGGAGATCGATACCGGGTCTATGCTGAATTTGAGCCATATGAATGATTTGAGCAAAGAGCCCGTATTCATGTTGCAAAGAAATGCTCCGGCGAGTAATCTCAATTGATCTGAAAATTCTACAAAACCGGTTTATGGCACCATCAATTGATACCTCATGCTGAGACTCTGCGCATAAGGCCACATGGGGCCAGACCATCAAAACATCTCAAAGGCAGATTACCTCATGATTTAGTAATGTTCAAAACCCTCATGCTTTGCAGGATGGTGTAGATCAGCTTTGCTCGTGAAAGGATTGATTTCTTGTTCTGTCGCCCGGTTTGCCTTGGTTCCCGCCATGCGGCCCTGCGAGCTCTGCCTGCCCCGTAGGTGCTGTGCATCGTACTGGGGTGAGAGACACATAAGACCCTTTCGGGTCAGTATTCAAGCCACCTCTTTAAGGGGCGGTAGTTGACTGAGGATGTTTGAAGAAAGGATTATACAATCATGGCGAAACAACTGATCGAATGCGTTCCCAACTTCAGCGAGGGGCGAAGATCCGAAGTGATCGAAGCTATTGTGGCACCCTTGCGGAAAAAGAAGGGATGTGCCGTTTTGGACTTTCGGGCACATCCAGACCATAACCGGCTGGTGGTGAGCCTAGTTGGTGAGCCGGAACCAATTCAGGAAGCACTCCTTGAAGCCGCTCAGATCGCCATTTCCCGCATTGATCTGAACCATCATCAGGGTGGGCATCCCCGCAGGGGCGGTGGATGTCATTCCCTTTGTTCCCCTCCGAAACATAACCATGGAAGCCTGCGTGGAGCTTGCTCACGGCTTCGGCCGCAGGTACTATGAAAAGACAGGGATTCCTGTCTTTTTTTATGAAAAAGCAGCGCTGATACCTGGGCGGAGCCGGCTTGAGGTTATTAGAAAAGGTCAGTACGAAGGCCTGAAAAAAGACATAAAAAAACCGGAGCGGCATCCGGACGTGGGAGAACCCAAGCTACACCCCACCGCAGGGGCAACGGTCGTCGGCGCGCGGAAGTTTCTCATTGCATTCAACGTGAACCTGGGTACCGATGACGTCAGTATTGCCAGGGAGATAGCCAAGAGGGTTCGAGCCTCAAGCGGCGGGCTGGGCCACGTGAAGTGCATCGGCCTTCCCCTGAAAGACCGGGGGCTCGTCCAGGTGAGTATAAACATAGTTGACTATGAAAAGAATGGCCTCTATCGGGTGTTGGAGCTCGTGCGTATGGAGGCCAGGAGATGGGGGGTATCTGTGGCGGAAACTGAAATATACGGGATGATACCTGCTGCGGCTCTTTTGGACAGCATATCCTACTACATGCAGACAGCCGGTTTTGATCCCAGCCAGGTGATTGAACTCCGCCTCCTTGAGATGTTTGGAGATGACACATGATCAGAAAGCTTTTCAGAAATGCAAAGATCTTCACGGCATCCGATCCGGGCATTCCTCTCACGGGGAAAAGGCTCGGGGAAATACTGCATTTTGAGCGAGGGGCCGTCTTCTGCCAAGACGGCGTGATCAAGGCCATTGGAGATGAAAAGGATGTAGAGGCGCCCCTCTCGCCCCGCGATGTAGATGTGGAGGTAGACTGCGCCGGATTCTGCCTTATTCCCGGGTTCGTGGATCCTCATACGCACATGTGCTTTGCCAAAAGGAGAGAGGAAGAGTTTATCCTCCGTATGCAGGGGGCGGAGTACCTTGAGATCCTGCGCCGGGGAGGGGGAATCCTGTCTTCGGTGCGGGCCGTAAGGGCCGCCTCCGAAGAGGAACTTCTTTCTGTGACACGAGAGCATGCCCTATCGGCACTTGAGTTCGGTACCACTACCCTGGAGATCAAAAGCGGCTACGGGCTCGACACGGATACAGAGCTGAAGATGCTCCGGGTTATCGACCGTGTCGGGAGAGAGACACCGCTCGACGTGGTTCCCACGTTTTTGGGGGCCCATGCCGTGCCTGAGGAGTATGCCCACGATCCCGATACGTACGTGGATATGCTGATTGAGGAAATGATCCCGGCGGTCTCGGACCAGGGGATCGCTCGGTTTTGCGATGTCTTTTGCGAGAAGGGGGTCTTCTCGTTAGAGCAGAGCCGCCGTATTTTGGTGGCCGCACGGGAAGCGGGGTTGGGGGTCAAGATCCACGCCGATGAGGTGCACGATCTGGGAGGGGCCGGGCTCGCCGCCGAGCTCAGTGCAACCTCTGCCGAGCACCTTCTGGCAGCCGGCGATGTGAACCTTGAGGCCATGGCCAACCAGGGCGTTATGGCCGTGCTTTTGCCGGCAACGGCCTATTCTTTGCGGAAAGCGTATGCCCCGGCCAGGAAAATGATAGACTACGGTGTGCCCGTGGCCCTCGCCACCGACTGCAACCCCGGTTCCAGCTATACCGAGTCCATGCCCTTTGTGTTCGGCCTGGCTGTCTTGGAGATGAATCTGTCGGTGAGTGAGGCATTGGCAGCGACAACCCTAAACGGTGCCTATGCAGTTGGCATGGCAAAACAGGTGGGCAGCCTGGATGTAAGTAAATCCGCGGACTTCCTGCTCCTGGATGGCGAGAGCCCTGCAATTCTGGCCTACCATGCCGGCGTCTCCCCTGTTGTAGAAGTGTACAAGCGTGCAGAACTGGTGGCAAGGAATTGAATATTGACGATTGAATATTTAATATTCAAGGATTAAGGGCTTCTTTAAAAAATAGTCAATCTTCAATAGAAAATCGTCAATTTAGAGGGGGAATTGTTGTGAAACTTGAACAGTTGTCCGTTCGAGAATTTATTACGGAGCTGAGCTCCGGTAACCCAACCCCGGGAGGGGGCAGCGTAGCAGCGCTCTGTGGTGCGCTCGGTGCTGCGCTTTCAGCAATGGTAGCCAACCTGACGGTGGAGAGAGAAAAATACGAGCAAACCTGGAACAGCATGGATGAGGTGAAGAAAACGGCTGCAAATCTGTCGGCCCGTTTCCTTGAGCTCATGCAGGAGGATTCCGACACATACCAGAAGGTAATAACGGCCTTTGAGCTTCCAAAAGAAACCGATGACCAGAACGCTTCGCGGCAGGAAGCCATAGAGGAAGCCATGAAAAAGGCGGCCGCCGTGCCTCTTGACACCTTGAGGGCATCGGAAGAGCTTATTCGTGCAGCCGGAGACGCAGTGCGGGGAGGAAACCCCAATGCCATCACGGACGCCGCTGCGGCAGTGCAACTCGCCAACACCACGGCAGTTGTGGCGAGCTATAACGTGCAGATCAACATCTCCCGGATCAAAGATCAGGCCTTTGTTGAGAGATGCGAGAAGGAGGTCACCGAAATCCTCAAACGACAGGACGCCCTCATTTCGGACGTGGATGGAAATACCAACATTTACTTGGCGTAATCACAAAACCATATCTCAGTATTTTAGATACCTTGGGAATTACACGGCACATAGCAGATACCTGCAATCAGGGGCAAGCGTGGATCTGTCAGACATATCACAGGTTTTTGTGGTGGGCGATATTTTGACCTGAAGGGATAATATCACAGATTATACTTTACTAAATATTATGTATCGCTTGGACTGTCACAAGCCGTTTTGGAACCAACGTTCCCTTTTATGGACAGCAATGTGATTATTTAACATTTTATGGTGCAATATCGAATATCAGAACATCATCTTAGAAAAAAGCAAGTTGCTAGTCGAGAATTAAGATGAGGATTCACACACCAAAGTTACGGCTGATGCATTAACATTGTTGCGTACATGTAATACAGGTATATTCTCATCGTCTTTCAAGTTCATAAGTTTTAATTCATTGAGACCAAGGTCAAAGGCAGTCTGCATGCTCTTGCCAAAGGCAAGACCTCGATAAAAGGCTGCTGCGAAAACTCGGGCGGCCTCATCTCCGATGGAATGTGACATTCCTACAACAAAGTCGATTTCTTCTACAATAGCTTTAGCCTGCTCTTCTGAATAGCATGCATTAAGAACCACGACCCGAATATTCTCCTTTAATACCTTGAATAAGTCTGCAAGTGCTTCGGAAGAGACCAATATTTCTTCTCCTTGCGAATTTGTATGAAGCACAATGCCGAGCATCCCTCCTCCATGTCCTGAAAAATGAACAATGGTTGGTTCTTCTTCTAGCAGAGCCTGCTGAAGATCCTCGGATCGAGTAGCCCATCTAGTATGAAACACAATCGCGTGACGTAATCTTGATAAGCGTAACTTCTCTTCGATAGACCTAGATTCCTCATCTATTGCCAACCTAGTCGTGTTCATAGGATTTGCAGCAAGAAATAAAATTTTTACCACTTTATCACTCCTATTTATTATCTTGTTAGACGCTGTAGCAGCTTGAACGTCAGTTCCTGAAGGAGGGCTGAAAAAGTATCTGTCCCAGCTACTCAACAATTCTCTAGCATGCCATGCTACAGCTTTGAGCTCGGTCTTCCATGACCACCGGAAAGAGTGAGCAGCAGAATTCCATTTACGCGAAACAAGTAGCTGCCCAAATTTTTTATCATCGCCATCCTCCCACGAAAATCCTTTGGAATTAAGCAAATCTACAGCCTCTTTCTCAGATACTTCAGGGATCATTGTTAGGAAGTCAATAACTTTGTCGATTGAGCATCCTGCTAAAACATTTCGCGCATTTTCTCGGATCTTCTTTTTAAGAATTGAATCAGGTAGCGATATCATTTCTCCAGACAAGAATGTGTCCAGCCATATAGTAGAAGCAACAGACAGGAAAAACTCTCTATGACCAGGCTTCAATGCATTCCAGAGATCATTTTGGCGGGAGTACCCCAGAGCTGCTGCAGCCGCTCGGGAACCAAGATGTATTACAACTTCTACACACGTTTCTTCTCCATCAATACAACCGTCAAACAATTGAAATATAAAGTTGATGTCGTAAATTTCAGATGGAAGAATGCCTCCTGCGTTGATATGTGCTGCAAGTAGAGTGACTGTTCCACTTGCGTTAACATCAACACCACTGAGCAGCTTGATGTCACGAGTAGTACAGCTCACAGCACGGTGGATTAATGGTACCCACCCACAATCTACCGCTGCAGCCACAATATCTTCTGGATTCCTATTTTGGATGAGCACATCAAGCCCCAGTTCTGGCTCTGATACCATTTCACGCAGCACACTTACAGCTTCATTCAGAGGCTCAGAGATTCGTAAAATGCCCGCAAGTAGTCTAGCCCACTGTTTATCAGCGCAAAGCATTATTAGACGGGTTTTTAATTCGGGTTTTAACTTACTAGGGATGTGTTTAAGAATTGAATCCTCTGTGCCAGGATCAGAACTTATCAGACTTTGGGTCCAATTCACTGCGTCTATATTGGATGACCACCAACGCCAGATTGCCTTTGCCCAATCTGGGGTCATGTCATTAAATGCATTAGACAATCCCTTCCGAACTGCTCTGAGCCACCAAGCAACATGGCCATTACCGGCCTGATGTTCGAGAATCCAGAGTGCGTCTTCATCTGATTTGTTTTGGAGATTCTTCTGAATCCAAAAAGCTGTGGTTAACTCAACATTTGGTTGAGCTTTGGCTGCGATAGTGAGCTTGGCTAGAGAGGCACTTCGGATATCTGTAATCGTAGGGTCACGCATTTCGGATATCTTGTCGACCAATAATTCAAGGTCTTCCGGCTGTAAATCGAGGCCCCCCTTGAAAGCCTCCAGCGTTCTGACGACAAGAAGAACATCAGCAAATCTTCCTTGACTTTTCCTGAGGATTTTAAAGACAGAAGCAATACGTTCAAGGCGTTTAAGAACAGTGAAGTCTCCAGGAAGTCGATTCCAGTTGTTATGAAGAAGCTGTTCTAATTCAGGCGCAAGACCACTTGAGAAATAAGAGACAATATCGTTATCGGGCTGCTTGTATTTGCTATCTAACAATTCGTGTGATCGCCAACGAGGGATTAGCTCCTTTGGGATGATAACAATGTCAGGAAAAGACCCGACCTCCAAGGCTTCACTATTAAAAACAGTCCGAAGTGAGAGATTTTTTCGCGCAGCTGGCCAAAGACGAGGCCAGAGTGTCAGAAGTAATTTAGGGGCCAATGAGATATCCGGCACAACTACAGGTCTAATACCGCAAGCCAAAAGATGGATGACAGCGCCTGTAGGTGGTTCACGTATTTCTGAAATATCGAAAGGAAAAAATTCAAAAAGTTCTTTGAGATTTTCGATGGAACCGACTGTCTCTTGGGGGATCAATGAAACATAACTTTTTACCATATTTTTACGCGGTGCATCTTTATCCTCTTCGCCGCGCCATAGAACCCACCAATTACGTAAAAGTCCGCATCCCCAGTAGGGAGACCAGATGACCTCAGTACCCACATGTCCAACTGGACGATCAACTAAAAATCGAAGCTCTTCAAGTATGGATTCTTCTCCAACCAGGCTTGTTTTAAGAAGTTGGTGGCTACCGTCACGGTTTCCAAAAATAGCATGCTCGAAAGAGGCCATTGGTTTATACCTCAAGCAACCACGCCACTGGTGATGTGAGGTCTGGATCTTGATCGGTTGATCCCGGAGGAATCACATAACCGAAGTTCTCAGGGCCTCGTCTAGCAAACTCATCGTCACGAGAATTCGGGTCCAAAGCTCGACCCAAAGATGAAAGAGCCCATGCAGACCAAGATTCACCCGACCATATGCTTCGGATAAAGGCATGCAGGAGTGGCATTCGACTCTGGAAAACCTTTTCAGGGGTTCTATCCTCATTGAGCTCATCCCAACATGAGAGGACGACAGCAAGTCTAGGTTTTGAAATTTGCTTGAAAGTCGACTGGCCCGAAGCAAAAAGTAGCATCTGCAACATCTCCACATATCGGGCTCTATCGTCCCACCCTGCTCTTTTAACGAGATGTTCACCCAGCGTCCTTTGATCAGGATTAAGCTCTGTCGGTCGACTAAGGAGATCTTCGTGCAATTTTAAAATCGACGGACGGATAAAAAGCATCCATGCATGAGCTGCAGATATTGACTTTCGCCACTCTCGTGGCAGAATGCGTCTTTCCACAATGGAATCAAGGCGCTCCCCAGCATAATCGGGCCACTCTAGTTGTACCTCGGCACCATTACGCGTTTCGAGTTGGCATTTCATTCCCATCCAAGTTTCAGTTGGTGTATGGCCAGCAGTACGACCTTCCTCAAGGCACCTAAGCACTTCTTCAAATTTGTTTAGGTCGTCAGCTCCTCCTGGCCGGAGTTTTAATACACCTTGACGATTGTATCTCAAGCGTCCTAAAAGCTGCCCCGCATAATGTGACTTCCCAGTATCGGGACCGCCAAGAACAAGCACATCAACTGCAGACATGATGTCCCCTAAACGCTAAAAAAGGTTCATGATTTGAGACTGGCTCATAAAATCTCTCAGCTACTTTCTGCTTTTCACCGAGATCAATTGCGAGGAAAAGTGTGTTAGCAATAGTCTCTGGTTTTTTAATTGTTGTACTCCATACCTTACTATGTGGTGTGAACTGCATTCGACAACTCTCAATGGTTTTTTTGGTTTCCGGTGATAACCCAATATCGGTTTTAGTCCAAGTAAAACCGAGGGGGAGGTTCGATGCGATGGCCCCCACACGTTCCGTGAGGTCACGTGTGGCTCTCCGTGCTTGGGGAAGCGTTTCATTGTTCGACAGAGCATCTTGATCAGCGAGCAGTAGCAATACATCTGAATGCTTAAATACCCAGCGTGCGCCAGCAGCACTTTCGTGGCTTGGTGCTTTAGCCCAATGTGTAAACCATTCTCCTGGTGCATCTGTAAATAGAATATCCCGGAAGAAACCCTGTTTATTTCGTAACGATAAATGGAGCAGGCCCGGTACTCTTCCACTGCTTGTTGTGTGAGGGGGAAACGATGGAGGAGGTTCTGCAGACCACCTGCAGTACTTTACAATCGACTCCCATCCCAAGTGTCCAAGAACCACAGAACATCCAGCCCGACACCACTCCGTGTTCAAGAAGCCACATGTAAAGGAATGCAAGGAGCGTAGTCTTTCCAGAGCCAGGAGCCCCAATCAGTCCTACAACAATCGGCCTACCTCTACCTGCTAAAATCGAAAGATCGTTGGTGCCTAAAGCATAGATATTCCAAGGGATGTCACTGGAATCGGACTGGACCTCTAATTTTGTGGTATCTTTTTGATCTGTAATCCAGTTCTCACAATTTGTACGGTCAATATGCCCCAGAGCACAAGTCGTGTCTGGATAGCACCCATCATGCTTACAATGCCCTGTCATTTGATTCCCTCTATAAGCCTTCGAGCATTGAAATCACGGAAAGTCCACATTGCGAATTCAGGGAAAGTAAGTTCCAAACTTGGATTAATTCCAGTCCGAGTTAACACGTTTTCGTCGCTAATTTCAATCCCATTAATGGCTTCTATTGTCAATTCGGATAGCGGTTGGCGCATTTTGTTGTTCGAAACTTTAGGGACTATGCCTCGCAGGGTAGAGCCATCCTTGATAAAATCGTCCAGAAATTTCTTTATAGACTGTGGCTTAGGTATTTTCTGAGGCTGAAAAAGAGCGGCAACTGCTTCACTAAGGATGTAAGTTACGCTTACTGGGGCTAGGGGAGGGACTATACTGGTTAAATCGTACGCCATGGCCATGGCAGCGTTAGTCGTAGATAGTTTTCGGTATCCGAGCTTAAGCGTTGGAGAATACATGGCCTCGAACCACCAAAGAACGTTTAATCGCATTTGACTAGACTGTTGCGATTCAAGAACCTTTGTTCGAACCGTTTCGATTGAATCAAGGCTCTCAGTTAGTCGCGTTTCAAATATGTTCATGTACTCCTGCAAGCTTTTAGAAATAGCATCGGACAGGCGACTAGTTCCTAGATTGACAGCCTTTGCTAGTGCTGCGCTCATTCTAGGGGCGAATTCCGTCACCCAGTTAGCGTCGGATTTTGGCCAGTGCGGGTTTGGATCGGGCGGAGCTTGACCCTGAGCATCTTGTGGTCCTGCAGTGCGTTTGACATCCTCAACTAATTCGGTTTCTTTGAGGCTGGAATAAGATTGAAGCTTAAACGCTTCTTTTTTTTTGTTCTTTTTGCCCTTCTTTTCATCTAGAACTGGCTTTGCACTACCAAAACGGGCAGTTGCTTCAAGCTCTGCATATTCCCCGAAATCTTGTAAAAGTTTTTTTACAAGATCGGCCTCTTTCCCAAACTTAGCCTGACCATGATTGAGAGGACTTAGGGCAGTTTGCCAGATGGCAGATGCTATTTCAGGAATGTCTTTAGATACGAGAGCGAGAGCATCAATAATAATAGACCGAAGGAGTTCTCGTGGTCGATTGACGTGAGTGTTACGCATCGTCTTCCATTGTTCTATCACCAAACTCTCGACTATGTCGAAAAATGGCTCTTTTTCTCCAACATCACTGTCTATGGCTATCAGGGTTGCAGGGATGATGAGAGCCGGTTCGGTCTTTAACTTGTCGACCAATGCCGCACTAGCAGCTTCCATCTTACTGAAGCGGGAGTCATCAGCGCCAATTTCCATGAGGCCAAGATTGAGTAGTTTTTGTAGAGTTGACATTATAATCACCCTCCCGAATTTATAAACTTAATCTAATTTCACAACTCTCATGAAACTGTATATAAAATTTCTGAGATATATTTTATATATGACAGAATAAATAATGTTTGGAGTCACTACGCTGTTTGCATCCTATATATTTTTTGCCATCATGGCAGTTAAATTTTATCCAATGAAATGTATCTTACATTAAAATGTGAACGGGTCAAGTCTCCGTTTGACTCTTGCTCAGTTAACCTTCCCACTGCTCGACGGGGTTTCTTATGCGAATAAGTCACCTCCCAGCATTCAATAACCCTAGCATAAGGCCTAAAGGTAAATTTAGCTACTAGCTGATCGCAATTAGGTAAAGGCGCAAGGCGTTAAGCCTCAACGAGAATGTGAGGCATCACACAAGAGGAGCATCAGCTTGGAGACACTAGAAGGGTCGTTCCGCATCAGGCGCGATTTGAAGATCGTTTCACTTGAGGATGATCCTGCCCGCGGCAGGATTTGAGGTGCAAGGCGATTCAGTTTACAGGAATCAGAAAGCATTATTTCAGCCCTGGATAATGTATTGAGAAAATTGGGGAAAGTCAATGCCAAATTCTGTTCAGTGAAAATATGGAGGGAAATTAGCTAGTAATACCTGTGAAGCAAGCAATTTCGTGAGCACTTCATTTGAGGACCGCTGCGCTTCAGGGGCAAAAGAGTTTGTGAGCATCTTGCTTTTAGCAAGATTTGAGGGCCGTGAAGAGGGGACATCCTGCATGGATAGTGGACGGGTAGAAGGTCATTCGAGGCGAATCAAAGCCTGATAATCACATAAAAGGCACCTCCAGAGCATAGCCAAGGGAGACGATCTCCAGGTATGCTTAAGAAGCAAACAGTAACAATCAAAACAAGGAGGTGCCCCTCAGGAAGCCGCCAGCTCGATGAACCGCCAAAGAAGGGAGTCAGTCATATAGCCAATATCGAAAGATGGGGCTTAAAACCGGAGGGCCTCATAGAAGACCTCGGCAAATCGGTCAAAGACTTCTGGCACTGTCATAAAGTGGGACGCTGATAAGAAAGCAAATTGAGAAAGGATAGGTCCCTTTTGGGAAGTAGGGTAGCCGAACTCCAAAATGGATCAAGAAATGTAGATGGAAGGCAAGATTTACATAGTCTCTGTCATTGTCCTCTATCTTAGTCATTTTAACTTTTGGTTATCTCTTAAAGATCATAACCGCGCCCAACCCTGCGATAAGAGAGTAATATCTTAACTTCAGCCAAACTTGTGATAAGAGAATAATACACCATAGAAATCATGCGATTTGAAACCTGAGGTTTCTTGCCACGACCTCATACTATCAAATTCTGTTTTCATTCTGGGTATGTTGGAGATATATGAATACATAACAGCTCCGGCATCAGCTGCGGTGCGAAGTGCGGTCAGCTGCATAACTTCGTTAGACGGCGTCGATCCAACTCTCCTAGGGATCGGTCGTAAGTGCCAATTCGCATCGCTCAATCAATTGGGAAATGTCATCAGACGCAGGAGGTCCGAGAGTATTTGGTGCCTTCTCCAGTGTCGTCTGAAGTGCGTGCAAGGCATCGCGCCATTGCCCAAGGCCCACAAACGCCCGTCCCTTCCCCCAATAGTTTCCGAAGTACTCCGGGTCTTCCTTCGCTGCTTGATCGAATGCGGCAAGGGCATCACTCCAACGCTTCCTATCGACGTAGAACCAGCCAAGATGTGTGAAGAATATTGCTTGCCTGTCCTGTGCGACGCCTGCCCAATAGATCGCGCTCTTGAACTCGCGCTCAGCCGCAGTAAAGAGTCTTGCTGCTTCGGAATCATCATGTAATCCTTCGGCACGCCGCCCCAGTCCCTGCAATGCCGCAGCAAGTCCATCGTGCGCCATTGCGTGGCCAGGATGGATCTTGAGCACTTGTCTAAACTGGTCCGCTGCTTCACCGTACCGTTCCATATCCAGAAGCAGTCTACCGTAGCCGTAATGTGGATCGAAGGACTTCGGATGCTCCGCTATGAGTGCCTTGAACACCTTCTCAGCCTCTTCCCCAGAGTTAACGGTCGTCAGCCACCGAGCCCACACACTTCTGATTACAATGTCGCGGGGAAATAGCTTGATGAGGGAACCATATAACTCCCTAGTTCTTTCCTCCTCGAGGTGGTTTTGCATTAGGTGCAGGTAGTGAGTAACGACATTGGAGTTCCTGGAGTGAATGCTTATGATTTCCTCCGCTAGTGCTCGTGCATCATCGAACCTCTCGGAGGCAATAAGATAGGAAATAAAGCGGGTCCAGACGTCAGTGGCATTCGGATGAGCGTGTAGCCAAGTTGGGGTCTCTTTCAGGACGCGCTCGGTCTGCCCGGGCGTGCCCTTCCGCTCCACCAAACCGAGGTAGGCCGTTCGCACATAGTTGTCATCGGGGTGCGAGGCCAGCCAGGCGCTGGTGTCGTGGATCACCCTTGCTTGGTCTCTTTCACTGCTATACCGTTCAACTAGTCCGAGGTAGGCCGTTCGCACAGAGCTGTCATCGGGGTGCGAGGCCAGCCAGGCGCTGGT
>Ga0307378_10000157_pt1 | contig 127786 bp, 133 predicted proteins | sample UN1MG_FD_202238 | JGI IMG/M metagenome (GOLD analysis project Ga0307378, IMG submission 202238) | Soil microbial communities from Risofladan, Vaasa, Finland - UN-1 | ecosystem: Environmental > Terrestrial > Soil > Coastal area > Acid sulfate soil | place: Finland: Risofladan, Vaasa...
GGAACGAGCGAGGCAGGAGGGTAAACAGATAGGTGTACTACGTGCGGAAGATCGAGAGGGCTTTGCTGATAAATTCCCTCTAGTCCTTGCGAAACTAGAACAGAGGGCTATCACTCGCCGTCAGGCTACGAAGGAACTGGACATCTCCTGCCCTACCTTGAAGCGTGCCCTGGACGACCATTACAGGCGAACTCTCGTGGGATTTGATGAAAGAACCCCTTTAGTCGCCGAGGGAGTATGAACTGACAAAATCGCTGAACATTAAGCCCTGACATTTTCCCTTGACAACAACAAGGGCGTATCCCAGCCGAGAGTAAGCCAAGTTATTATAAATTTATTAGGGGCTAATATATTTATAAAAGACAAGACTAAGACTAGAGAGGCAATCAGGCTTTATCTAAGTGGCCTGTCGCAGGCTAAAGTAGCTGAAACATTCGGGGTTGTGAGCCAGGAGAAGGTCGCCGGTATTCTGGGAGTAGCACAGCAGACAATTGACCTTTGGGAAGGTATAAGTATTACTAGTGATAGTAATACTTATAATCCCCCAGACCTGAGGGTCAAGATTCTCAAAAAGGAAAAACAAAGAATAAAAGAAAGGGTCGTCGCTGGGGATAACTGGCTCAGAGTCTACAATGTCTGGAACTACTCCTCTTGTGACCTTCAGGACTTTATGCAAAACGGCAAATATGCCGAAAATCATAAGCCCGACCTCGATGATGTGAAAAACGGCATTTCTGCCGAAAATCACCAGCCCGACCCCTTGAGTTTCACCTGCTGTCGACCTTTTAAGAACTATTGTTCTATCACCGGGGCCTAATTTAGCTTTAGTGTCGGCAATATTCATCTGAATATTACCGACACTCTGTTGTATTCGCCTCCGGAGTGTCAGCGTTTGTCAACTTATTACTGAGGGGAAAATCACCGAAGAGAATTTAAGGGAAATAATCCAATTATCACTGAGCAATAATCTCTCCCCTTGGATTACCACACAGCAGGTAGGGGAGCGAAGAATGGCCAGTCGCTTCTTCTTGGCTTTGTCAGTGATAAATTTACTAGCCCCTAGTAATCTTGTCAGCACCTGTGCCTCCCGGGCTGAGGATGAGAGCATTAAAGACTGTTGTTTAGGCGTGGAAACCACCACAGTTTTGTTCCCGTATCATATTGAGGGCTAGAACATATAGCTCAAGAACTTGGGTGGGATAATAGCACGGTCACGCATTACAAACAAATCCGAGGGGACTTACATCCGCTAGCCTGGAGCTTTGCCCGTTCTTCTTTGACTAAAAATGCCGATATCGGCAAAGGGGCTGATGAAGAGTTAGTCAATCAAGAATTGACGATAGTCAAATGGCGTGAGACGCACTTCCGGGCTCTGTTGAAGCACCTGCCATGTAGTAACGGTGACCGCGCCGCACTTGCAGATCTGCCGCCCATCCTTATTACGGCCACCGGCGTGCTCGTGGACGGAGCCCACCGGCTTCAGGCCTATCGGCTTGAGGGCAAGACCTCCATACCCATTGAAGTGGACTCCACGCTGCCAGAGCTCCCAACCATTGAACAGGTCCTCATTCGCTCCATCGAACTGAACGCTCGCTATGGCAACCGGGCGATGATGTCATTATGTCCCATATCGTCTAACTTTGTTTTTCAAAAAATTCGCAGATATAGAATCCACACACATTCACACACCTAGACTCTAATAATTGCCCGGTAGCCAACCCTTATCGGTTAAGTCGTTAAAAGAGATGGTTAATTTTATCGGTATCGGTCTGCTGGGCATCCCCCAGGAACGTATTGCCCAGAGGCTAGGGGTTACGCAGTTTGTTGTGCATGACCATTTATTGAAAACTCCAGAGTTGAAGAATGCAATAAATGAGCTGGTTACGAAGGGATTTGCAATAAATACCATTGCCGAGAAGCTGGGAGCTGATAAAGCAGGAGCAGGAAGCGGGGAGATTAGCAAGCCAGGGCGGGGACAGAAGAAGTGAGAAACAAAGTAACAACATTGTTACTTTGAAAGACATAGGGCTTACCAAAATGGACTCCAGCCGTGCCCAGAAGATATTTGAGCACAAAGACTTGATACCGGTGGCAGTTGCCAAAGCGATTGAGGCAGCTAAGGCTTAGAATAGAGGCCAAACTGGGGGAGTTGCTGAAGCAAACAATGTTGCGTGAACTTGGCGAGAGACAATCCGATGGTTCCATTAAAGGAACTATCGGTAAACTCAAAGAGTTTGGGCTTACTAAAAAGGATTCTCACCATGCCCAGCAGATATTTGAACATCAGGATTTGATACCAGCAGTCGTGGCTAAAGCAATTGAGGCAGCTAGGGCTTAAACTAGAGGCGAGACTGGGGGAGCTGAACAGGGAAAGGGCATTCTCGCTAAGAGTTCCACTGATGGAACTCTACACCTGAAAGACATCGGGCTTACCATTTTCGGTATTTCCGCCGTTTTTGGTAAACTCAGCGAAGCGCAAAGGGTCGGGGACTTGATTTTCGGCAGATTTGCCGTTTTTCAAGTTCTCGATGTCTTTGTAGATAGTGGTATGGTCCCAGCCCAGTTTCTCGGCGATCTCCTGCTGGGTATGGCACTGGAGGTAGAGGTCGAAGTCACTGGCTGGACGCAGCAGAGGATCGCCAAGGCCAAGGGAGTAGACCAAGCCACGGTATCCCGTCGTCTTAAATTCAATAGCATGTCCGATAAAGTCAAGAAGTTTATGGCACAGGGTTTGATAGACGAAGGACATCTCCGGGAAATAATCACCATTATGGCACAGCCATATTTATCCCCTTGGCTGACCACTTCCCAAGCATGGGAGGAGCTGCGGAGAAAGCGGTCAATGACCGGGCAAAGAATGGCAGCCGACCGGTAAAGGGGTACAAAAGTTGGCGACAAAAAGGCGACAAACTAAAAAGGACAGGATGTCACCAAAAGCACTTTAGCTTCAAAACGGGGTTTGGGTAATTGACGCAAAAGTTCTAATTCGTATCTAACGGCACATAACAGCATACCTGGCCTAGAATTAGAAGGCAGCCGCTCTGTCCAACTGAGCTACAGGGACAAACTATTTACCATTAAATGTATCATTAGATAAAGAGAAGGTCAAGTTGGCACCGATGGTTCTATTTGGCTTTAGCTGGGTGTTATTTAGTACTTCTACTCGTAGTTCTAAATTTTTTGGTATGCCTATAAAAATATAGAGCGATGAAGGCAAGTATTATCACCGCTATGGCTGGGTCGAAAGGACGCAAAACAGCTCGTATTTGTTCCCAGTCCTTGCCTAGAAGGTAACCACCGTAGGCTAGGCCGGTGCACCAGATGAAGGAACCGGCGAAGGTATAGACTAAGAATTTGACAAGGTGCATCCTGGCTATTCCGGCAGGAAGACTGATGAAAGTACGTACTACCGGGAGCAAGCGAGACAAAAAGATTATCCGGCTGCCATGCCTATCAAACCAGCGGTCGGCTAAGTCAAGATCATGACGAGATATAAGGACATATTTCCCATACTTCTCTAAAAAGAGGCGGCCACCCCAGATACCCACCCCATAGGCTATAATTGAACCAATAGTGCAACCTAGAGCTCCGTATGCTCCCGCTACCAATGTATATATGGCTGGTAAAGAGCGCTCCTTGATAAGCATCCATCCACTTAGAGGCATAATTAACTCACTTGGCAGGGGAATACAAGCACTCTCTATAGCCATAAGTGCCACTACTCCAGGCCACTGTATCATGGTATAGATGTAGTTTACGAAGTATAGTAACTCTTGCTCCAGGGAAGTCACCTTGCGAGTGTATCAAATAGGCGTCACGGCGTCAAACTGGCTTTTTCGCTTGACAACCGCTTATCTGCCTTGTTACTATGAGATTGACTTCCCAATTTAAGAGAGGCATAAAGGGGTATAGCTTATATACCTGCTGTTGGTGAGGACTGAGTTGGAGTATCAGGCGGTTTAGCTTACACCTGATACTTTATTATTTAAGCTTGTAGAGACTTAGAGAGGTGGCATGAACAAAAAGACGGTTAGGGATATAGAGGTCGGTGGCAAAAGGATTTTGGTCAGGGTTGATTTTAATGTCCCTCTGGATGAAGCCACAGGTAAGATTACCGACGATACTCGTATTCGCGCCGTATTGCCTACCATAAAATACCTTATTGACCAGGGGGCAAAAGTCGTTCTCTGCTCCCACTTGGGACGACCCAAAGGGCAGATAGTTGAAAAATTGCGGTTAGCTGGTGTAGCGCAACGTTTGACGCAGCTTCTGGGTCAGTCGGTACAGGCTACTCGGGATTGTATTGGCTCCGAAGTGGCGCAGACCGTGGAAGAGATGAAGAACAGTGAGGTTTTGCTCCTGGAAAATGTCCGTTTTCATCCCGAAGAGGAGAAAAACGATGCCTCTTTCGCTCAAGCTCTGGCTTCATCAGCCGAGATATATGTTAATGATGCCTTCAGCGCCAGCCATCGGGCTCATGCTTCAGTGGTAGGAGTTACCCGGTATCTTCCTGCGGTAGCCGGTTTTCTGATGGAAAAGGAGCTTAATTTTTTGGGCGGTATTTTAACCGAGCCAGCTCACCCCTTTGCCGAACTTGTTGGTGGAGCTAAGGTGAGCGATAAGATGAGCCTGTTAAAAAATACAATGGGTAAGGCGGACACTATTCTTATTGGTGGTGGTATGGCGGCTACCTTCTTAAAGGCTAACTCTTATGAAGTAGGTTTGTCCTTGGTTGAACCGGAAATGTTAGATTTGGTGACCGAGTTGACGGAAGAAGCAGCGAAAAAAGGAGTGCACCTGCTGTTACCGGTTGATGTGGTTGTTGCCGGTGAAATCAGTGCTGAGGCAAAGGGCAACACGGTAACAGTGGAAAATATATCGCCAGATTCAAGGATTGTGGATATCGGTCCGCAAACGATAAGAAATTTTGGTGAAGAATTGAAGAAGTGCAAGACGATTTTCTGGAATGGACCTATGGGCATATATGAGATTCCTCAATTTGCTGAGGGAACCAATAGTATAGCTAAACTTCTGGCTGCTATTGATGCCAGTATTGTCATCGGTGGTGGTTCAACGGCTGAAGCAGTAACCAGGATGGGGTTAGTCGATAAGATGACCTTTGTCTCTACCGGAGGCGGCGCTTCACTCAAGTTCCTCGGTGGTGAAGCGTTACCTGGGGTTGAGGTATTACAGGATAAGGAGTAATAATTTTGGTTAATCAGGAGTTAATAAAGAGCCTGGCCCAGTCTTCACCTGCCAAGATTGTCTTAATAGTCATTGATGGGTTGGGTGGGTTACCCCGCCTTGAAACAGGCAAGACCGAGTTGGAGGCGGCTAATACCCCCAATCTTGACCGGTTGGCGGCTAAGGGAATATGCGGTCTTGTTGACACGGTGGGTCCTGGAATAACCCCGGGTAGTGCCCCGGGGCATCTGGCGTTATTTGGCTATGACCCGTTGCGTTTTAACATCGGGCGAGGTGTGCTGGAGGCAACCGGAATAGATTTTGACCTGCAGTACGGAGATGTGGCGGCTCGGGGCAATTTCTGCACTATTGATGAATCTGGTTTGGTTACCGACCGCAGGGCAGGGCGTATCTCCACTGAAAAGTGTACTGAGCTGTGTCGGTTGCTGGATGGAATAGCAATAGGAGGGGTTAAATCTCTGGTTCGTCCTGTCAGGGAGCACCGTCTGGTGGTGGTATTTCGAGGTGATGGTCTCTGTGCTGATGTCACCGATTCTGACCCCCAGCAGGTAGGAGTAGTGCCCAAGGCGGTTACCGCTCTACAGCCGGAGGCTGATAAAATGGCTGATATCGCCAATCAATTCGCAGCCCAGACGAAAACAATTCTGACCGGCCATCATCCCGCCAATATGGTTTTGCTCCGTGGCTTCTCGGAGAGACCACAATTCCCTACTATGAGCGAGATTTATAAATTAAAGCCGGCGGCTATTGCCAGTTATCCTATGTATCGCGGATTGGCCAGATTAGTGGGTATGGAGGTTCTGCAAACGGGAGCCAGTATTGAACAGGAGTTTATGACCCTGAAGCAACACTACGCTGGTTATGACTTCTTTTTCCTGCATATAAAAGGCACCGATTCCGCCGGAGAAGACGGTGACTTTGACCGCAAGGTCAAGGTCATTGAGGAAGCAGATAGAGCGCTATCCATCCTGATAAGTATGGAGCCTGATGTCATCGTGGTTACCGGTGACCACTCATCACCAGCTCTGCTCAAAGGGCATAGCTGGCACCCGGTGCCGGTTCTTCTGTATTCCAAATGGTGCCGTGCTGATAGGGTAGGGGAGTTTTCTGAGTCGGCTTGTCTTTCTGGTGGACTGGGACGGTTTCCGGCTACACAGATTATGCCGCTGGCGATGGCTAATGCCTTGAAGCTGACCAAGTTTGGTGCGTAGAAAGGAATTTTCTAGTGAAGGAAAGCCACCATGGTGAAATAAGGGAGCTTGCAAGAGACGAAATAGAGCGTTTTTTAAAAGAGCATATGCTCGGTAGACTAAGCCTTTGTCTTGGCAATGTTCCCTATATCGTTCCCATATCCTATGTCTATCATGACAACAAAATTTACTTTCATATGGCAACAAAGGGGAAGAAAGTGGAGTTTATTCAGGGGAATAGCCAGGCTTGTTTTGAGGTTGATGAGTGGGGGGAGACAGGATGGCTTAGCGTTATATGTTGTGGCACAGTTTCTCTGCACGATGATTTGGAGACAAAGAAGATGTGGTTTGAAGCATTAAATGAGATTTACCATGGCGGGCAGGAAATTCCAGACGAGAGAATTAAAAATATGAATGCCTATATTGGCGTAATGGAAATTGAGAAAATGACAGGGAGAAGCGGGCAGATGGAAAAGCCAATGATTATGGTCTAGGAGGTTTGATGATGCGTATACCAATGATTGCTGGTAACTGGAAGATGAATACTACCGTAGATGAAGCGGTAAAACTGGTCAATGAAATGCGCCCCGGGCTGGAGAAGATAACCGGTGTGGACAGGGTAGTTTGCCCACCCTTTATCTCTCTGGCTGCGGTGAAGGAACTGCTTAAAGGCAGTTCCGTTAAATTGGGAGCCCAAAATCTATACTTTGAGGAGAAGGGTGCCTATACTGGAGAGATTTCCCCGTTGATGCTCGCTGACCTGTGCCAGTTTGTTATCATTGGACACTCCGAGCGGAGGCAGTATTTTGGGGAGACCGGGGAGATTATCAGCAAGAAGGTTCAGGCAGCGCTAGGGGTTAAATTGACACCTATTCTGTGTGTTGGCGAAAGGCTGGAAGAGAATGAGGCGGGGAGGACGAAAGAGGTAGTGGCTGAGCAGCTAAGGTCGTCTTTGGCCGGGATAAATGAACCTGACGGCTTGATTACAGCCTATGAGCCAATCTGGGCTATTGGCACCGGCAAAGCTGCCACCGGTAAGCAGGCTAATGAAACCATTGGTTTTATCCGCCAGAACATTGCTAAATTATACAGTGACAGCATTGCTCAGGCGATGCGTATTCTATATGGTGGTAGCGTCAATTCGGCTAATGTTGCCGAGTTTATCAGCCAGCCGGAGATAGATGGTGCTCTGGTCGGCGGCGCCAGTCTGAAAGCTGTTGAGTTTGTGGGCATCGTCAAGCAAACCTCGGAAATAAAAGGTCATTTATAGAGAGAGTTTTAGAGGGGTATAATCCCTCCAAAACTACGCTCTCTTTACTAGGGAAAGGGTTTGAAGAAGAATTAAAGAGAGGTTTTGCCTCTTTTGTATAACTAATCCCCCTTCTCCTTATCAAGGGGAAGGGGATAGGGGTTGTCAGAAATGAACCTTTTGTTAGCTATAGTTGGTCCTACTGGTGTGGGCAAAAGTGAATTAGCCCTCCGTCTGGCGCAAACCTTTGATGGAGAAATAGTGAGTGCGGATAGTCGGCAGGTATATCGTCATATGGATATTGGCACTGCCAAACCTACCCGGGAAGAGCTAGCCCTTGTCCCTCACCATCTGCTTAATGTGATTAGTCCTGACGAGAACTTCAGCCTGGGCAAATATCATCAGCTAGCTTACGATGCCATCACCGACATTCAACGGCGTAACAAATTGGCGCTGCTGATTGGTGGCAGCGGATTGTATGCCTGGTCGGTATTGGAGGGCTGGGGAATACCACAGGTTCCCCCTGACCCGGAACTAAGGCGTTCCCTGGAACAGAGAGCAGCCGAGCTTGGCAAGGATAAACTCTATCAGGAATTGGCAGCGGTTGACCCGCTGGCAGCACAGAAGATTGACCCCCGTAATGTACGCCGTACCATCCGCGCCCTTGAAGTGCATAAAATTGCTAAGGTACCCTTTTCTCAGCTTCAAAATAAGCAATCATTACCGTTTAATGCCCTCATAATAGGTCTAACCGCAAACAGGGAGGAGCTATATCACCGCATTGACCAAAGGGTTGATGAAATGATAGAGCGGGGCTTGGTTGCCGAAGTGGAAAAGCTAATGAATATGGGCTATGACTTTAATCTGCCGGCTATGTCGGGCATAGGCTATAAAGAAATAGGCATGTTTCTCAGGGGTGAGCTAACCCTGGCTGCAGCCATCCAGCAAATCAAATTTGAAACCCACCGCTTTGTTCGTCACCAGTATAGCTGGTTTCGGTTGAAAGATGATAGAATAAGGTGGTTTGATATCCGAGACAGTGTAGGTTCAAAAATTACAGCATTGCTAACTGAGTTTACCGGGGGTGAATGAGAGGCAATGAAGTTTACCAAGCTGCAGGGTGCCGGGAATGATTTTGTCCTGATAGAGACCAGCGATGCCGAGCGTGATTGGTCACAGCTAGCCATGGCAGTATGCGACCGCCGTTTTGGTGTTGGTGCTGATGGCTTGTTGTTATTATTACCTTCCAAGATTGCTGACTTTCAGATGCGTGAGTTTAATCCCGATGGCTCAGAGAGTGAAGCCTGCGGCAACGGTTTAAGATGCCTGGTAAAGTATGTTATGGACACGAAGCTGGCTGATAATGCCACTCGGGAAATAGCGATTGAGACAATACCCGGTGTCAGGAAATCCCGACCGGATAAAGCCGGGGGCAGGGCAACCAGAATTCAGGTTGATATGGGCACACCCAAATTTGCCGCTGAGGACATCCCGGTGGTAATAGAGCCAGGTAAGGGGGGGTTAGTTGACATAAAGTTAATAACCTATCCGGTCACTATTGCCGGTAAGGAGCTACTGTTAAGCCTCGTTTCTATGGGGAATCCTCACGCTGTTTATTTCCAGCAGAACCCGGTAGCTGATTTCCCACTGGCTCAGGTAGCTCCACAGGTGGAACAACTGCCTCTATTTCCTAACAAGGTAAATTTTGAAGTGGTCAGGGTAGTAAACCGAAAGCAAATAGAAGCGCGGGTGTGGGAAAGGGGGGTGGGGGAGACGCTGGCTTGCGGCAGTGGTGCCTGTGCTATAGCGGTGGCTGCCCAATTAAAGGGTTATACCGACCATAAAGTTGACATAAAATTCCGTGGTGGTACACTGGAGGTGGAGTGGGATGGAGTCGGGGGAGCATTCCTTGGTGGTCCGGCTGAAATCGTATTTACTGGAGAGTGGTCAGAATGAGGATGTCAAAACGGGTGGAAAATTTGCCTCCTTATCTTTTTGTGGAGATTAGCCGGAAGATTGCCGAGAAAAAGGCTAAGGGTGAGGATGTGGTTAGCTTTGGTATCGGTGATCCTGATATGCCGACGCCACCTCATATAATTGACAGGCTATGTCAGGCAGCGCAGGACCCGGCTAATCACCGCTATCCTGAGACTGAGGGTCTGCCTGAATTGCGCCGGACTATAGCTGAGTGGTATCGGAAGCGCTTTGATGTTTCCCTTGACGCTAATTCCGAGGTGTTACCCCTGATTGGGTCAAAAGAGGGTATCGTCCATATTGCCGAATGCTTCATTGACCCCGGGGATGTTGTTCTGGTGCCTGACCCAGCCTATCCTCCTTACTCTGTGGGTACCATCCTGGCTGGCGGTGAACCTTATTATATGGCGCTTACCGAGGATAATGATTTCCTTCCTGATTTGGATGCTATTCCGAGTCACGTTCTGGACAGGGCTAAACTTCTGTGGATAAATTACCCCGGTAATCCTACCGGTGCCGTAGCCGACATTGACTTTTTCAACAGGGTGGTTGAATTTGCCCGGCAGCATGACCTGGCTGTCTGTCATGATGGACCGTACACTGAGATTGCCTATGATGGGTATCAGCCGGTTAGCTTTATGCAGGCGGATGGGGCTAAGGAAGTGGGGGTGGAGTTTCACTCCCTGTCTAAAAGCTACAATATGACCGGATGGCGGATAGGGATGGCGGTGGGTAATGCCGAAATGATAAATGCCCTGATGAGAGTCAAGTCAAACACCGATTCGGGGATTCCTCAGGCGATTCAATATGCTGCTATTGAAGCTTTAACCGGACCTCAGAATTGCATTGAGGAGCATAATGCTGTTTACCAGAGACGGCGCGACCTGGTTATTGATATGTTGAGCCGAATCGGTCTTAACGCCAGAGTGCCGAAGGCAGGACTATACGTCTGGGCTAGGGTTCCCGAAGGCTATACTTCGGTGGACTTCGCCAGCGATTTGTTGGAGAAGGTGGGGGTAGTGGTTACTCCGGGAATAGGTTATGGTAACAACGGTGAAGGTTATGTGCGACTATCTTTGACCATCCCTGACGGAGGACTGGTTAAAGGCTTGTCGCGATTAGCCGAATGGCACCGGACTAAAGGCAAGTTGAAAAGATAATAACTTGACATAAAAAAGGAGCCGTCATCATTAAAGGGACAGTTCTTACTCAACCAGTTCCAGAACGAGCAATCTTAGTCGCCATAGCTATCAAAGGCACTAAAGACAGGTGGACTGTTGACGACTCTGTGGAGGAGCTGGCTCAATTAACGGGTACAGCCGGGGCTAGTGTGGTGGGAAAGCTGATACAGAAACTACCCGTTCCCTCCAAGACACATTATCTCGGTAAAGGCAAGCTGGACGAACTACTATCTCTAAAAGATAGCACTGGCTATAATGCGGTCATTTTTAACGATGAACTTTCGCCACTGCAGCAGCGAAACCTGGAAGAGATTCTTCAAGTAAAGGTAATCGACCGTGCCGCTCTGATTCTGGATATTTTTGCCAAGCGGGCGAGGACTCGTGAAGGGCAGCTGCAGGTGGAACTGGCTCAGCATCAATATCTTCTCCCTCGTCTTGCCGGGCAGTGGAGTCACCTGGAAAGGCTTGGTGGTGGCATCGGCACCAGAGGTCCCGGTGAATCACAGCTTGAGACCGACAGGCGCCTTATTCATCGGAAAATACATCGCTTACAGACGCATATTGAAGAGGTAAGAAAACACCGAATACTATATCGCCAGCAGCGTAAGAGAAGCGGTATACCCATCGTAGCCCTGGTCGGCTATACCAATGCCGGTAAAAGCACTCTGCTAAATGCCCTCAGTCGGGCGGATGTCTTTGTGGAAGATAAGCTGTTTGCCACTTTAGACCCCACCACCAGGCGGTTAACCCTCCCGGATAAAAATGTCGCGCTATTAACTGATACGGTTGGTTTTATCAGAAAGTTGCCGCCCAGCTTTATAACTGCTTTCCGGGCAACCCTTGAGGAGTTATCTGAAGCCAATGTGCTCCTCCATGTAGTCGATGTAACCTGTCATAACGCTACGGAGCAATGTCATATAGTAGAGGATATTCTTAGCGACCTTAATCTAATGGATAAGCCCAGAATAACCGCCCTGAACAAAGTTGACTTGTTGCTGGACAATAAAATGGCCTGGGATGAGGTATCAGCCGCGGACTATCTTTCCGAACAGTATGACGCAACTATGGATGAAAATATGGTGCTCATTTCAGCAGCAAAGGGGTGGGGGTTAACCAAACTCTTAGCACTGATTAGTCATACCCTTAGCAAAACTGCTCAACCCGTTTAACCAATATTCCCCAGAAGAAAAGAGACGCTCTGTAGTCAAAATTTAGGGGTATAAATAATCTTTTAAGTGGTTTACTACCTTTTAAGCGGAATTAGCCTAACTTTGGGTTAACGTTTATAAAGTTTGGAAGCAGCGAGTTTGTCATCGGAGAGGTAGAGCTTGCCATCTTCATTCATCCGGACAATTTCAGCCTTTATCAGCAAGTTTAACGCTTGTGGCTTGTAGTCACGTGCCCGCAACATGCCCTGCAGCCTGGTGCGGGGCCTGAGCCCGAGCTCATCAATGGTTTTGGCACTTCTGGCATCAATAGCGGAGTTATTTTTGAAAATTTTTATGACATGACCCATAGCCCGCTTCATCATCAGATAGGGAATGCCAAGCATGGCTACAATAACAAGGATCACTATCAGGATTATTATCAGTACATCATTCATAATTATCTGAGTAAGTATACACTATAAGTTTGTGGTGTGGCAAGCCCTTTTTTGGCAATCCCCCTTTATCCCTCTCCTATAGAGGGTAGCGGGTGGGAAAAGATAAAAAAGGAGAGGAGTTAACATAATAATCTGAGAAAAAATTGTGGTATAATGGAGGTATGATTAGATTTCTGAAATACGGAGCTTCAGTAATAGCAGGTGGCCTCTACATTAGGGCGATCATATTCCTAGTTAATAATGACAACTGGGTAGGAATATCTGCCCTCACTACTATGCTACTTGCCCTTGCAGCCTTCTGGGCTATCCGGCAAAACTACCAATTTCGTAGGCAGGAAAAGAAAGAAAGATTATTGAATGAGATTATTGAGTGGGCAACAGATGTAGCTAAATGCAGCCTTGCGAAAGGGGTTTTCGATGAAACCGTACCAATATCGGGATTAGCGGCAGAGCAAGCATTGCCTGAACTATTAAATAGCGTGGTGGATTTTCGAATGGCAAGAGCAACGAGTGTATCTATATTGAATATTACCTCTGAGATAAATCCCGATTTAAAGCCAAGTGTAGACAACTTAACCGAAGAAATAAAGAAACAAATAAAGCTATTGATGGAATATAAGAGAAAATTAACTCCTACTTGGTCTGCAGACCAAGTTGTAGCTAAGGTAGCTGGTAATAATGAACGAATATATAACTTAGCTACCATGCTCATAGAAGAAGCCACTAAAATCAAGACCAGAGATATAAGTTAAACCAACCTCCCTAGCCTTATTTATTATGTTAGTTGCCTTGTTTATGTAATTTGCTTCGCACTATATATGTTATGTCGGGTTAAGTATATTTAGCTTAACGATGTTTCACTTCGTAAGAACCGAAAATGAAATCCAGGTCTTCCTGCAAGGCGGAAATCTTCTCCTTGGCGAAGAGCTGCTCATCTATATCCAGCATTATTTTGGTTTCGCTTTTGGCTGAACCTATAATATGGGCTCTAAGGCATTCCTTTTCTTCCCTGCCCGGTTCCCCTTTGATTTTGAAGGTTAGCGTCCCCCGGGAAATAAACGATGATGAGTCAGTGGGCATTGAGTATGTTTCTAACTTCGTTTCGCCGATAGTAGTACCTTGCTTTACCACAAAGTCCCTAAGCTCGTCATAAAGCAATCCAGGACTGACACCCTTATATGTTTTTCTAATCTGCATTTCTGCCTCTTTCTTTCTTTTGATTATTATAGCACTGTTTATAATAAAGCGCTGCCGATTTTTGTCAAGTAGGTTTTATTTTATGTAAAGTTACCCTAGTATTCTTGCTACCTCCTCCTTATCGGCATCCATAACATACGGGATACCGGAAAGCTCTGCCGCTTCCTCGTCAAGTTGTTAATTATTACGAGAATTATGGGAATATGCCTCTCACACGCATCGCGCATGACAGCCGCTGTAGTGCCAGCATGTAAGCCGCTGTTCTCATATCTGCTTTGTTACGCTGGCTGATTTCCCATACCTCGGTAAAAGCATTGGTCATAATTCTTTGCAGGTAGGCATTTACCTCTGCTTCATCCCAGAAGAAAGACTGCAGACCCTGCACCCATTCCAGGTATGATACCACCACACCGCCAGCGTTAGCCAGTATATCAGGAATAATGACTATGCCATTGTCACCAAGAATTCTGTCTGCCTCAGGAGCAATTGGGCCATTAGCGCCTTCTACGATTACCCTTGCCTTTATCGAATCGGCATTGGTTTTTACTATCTGGTTTTCCATTGCTGCCGGCACTAAGATATCACACTGCAATCCCAGGAGTTCGGCATTAGTTATGGTCTCGCTATCTTTAAAGCCGTTTACTGAACCGGTTTCACGTTTGTGGCAGATTAAATCGGCGATATTTAAACCTTTGGGGTTGTAAACGCCGCTTTTGGAATCGCTTACTGCTATTACTCGGCAGCCTTCTCTTGACAGGAGTTTAGCTGCTGTTGCCCCCACATTCCCGGCGCCTTGAACGGCAACCGTCGCTTCTTTAGCATTTATTTTGAAGTGTTTGGTGGCTAGTAAGGTAGTAATCATGCAGCCGCGTCCCGTAGCTTCAAATCTACCCTTACTACCACCTATTTCGATGGGTTTGCCGGTGGTGACAGCTGGTACAGAGTAGCCTTTACCCATACTGTAGGTGTCCATAATCCAGGCCATGATTTGGGGATTAGTGCCCACGTCAGGAGCCGGGATATCACTCTCAGGACCTATCAAAATCGTGATTTCGGCAGTGTAACGCCGGGTTAACCTTTCCAGCTCACTTTGGGATAGAGCCTTCGGATTGCAAACCACGGCTCCTTTAGAACCACCATAAGGTATGTTAACCACTGCAGTCTTTAAGGTCATCAAAGCCGCTAGAGCCCTTACTTCATCCAAGGTAACATCCGGGTGGTAACGAATACCCCCTTTGCCTGGCCCTCGAGTATCACTGTGTACCACTCTGAAGCCGGTGAAAACCTTCACGGTGCCATCATCCATTTTCACTGGAAAATGGACTGTTAGCTCCCGCTCACATTCGCATAGCCTCAAGTGGTATGTCTCATCGATGTTCATCCTCTTGCAGACATCGCTAATCAGCTGTCTTACACTGTTGAATGCCTGTTCATTTATGTCAGTGCTCATTAATAATTTGTCTCCTCTCCCCTTTTTATATCCTTACCGCAATACCTTTTTCTTTTAGGTATTGCTTGGCTTGGCTGATGGAAAACTCACCGAAGTGGAAGATTGAAGCTGCTAGAACCGCGGAGGCTTTACCTGTTACCACAGCATCGTAGAGGTGTTCTAGCTTGCCGGCTCCCCCGGAGGCAATGACCGGGATACGAACTGCCTCGGCGACGGCTCTGGTCATTTCTAAGTCATACCCCTCCTTGGTGCCATCGGCATCCTTGCTGGTAAGCAAAATCTCGCCAGCTCCCAGTTCTTCTACTCTCTTTGCCCAGCTAACCAGCTCCATGCCAGTAGCTTCACTGCCACTTTTGACCACTACCTCTAGTCTAGGTAGCTTGCTTCCGGCTGCATTCTTTCTGCCATCTATAGCCACTACCAGCCTTCCTTTACCGAATTCTCTGATTGCTCTGGTGATAAGGTCAGGATTTCTGACAGCAGCAGTGTTTATCGAGACCTTATCCACGCCAAGGTTAAATAAAGCTTTCATATCTTCAATATTGCTTATGCCGCCACCCACAGCAAAAGGAATGGTCGCTGCATCACGAACCCCTTTTACCCATTCTAGTCTGGTTCCCCTGTTTTCCACAGTAGCAAAGATATCAAGAAAGACCAGCTCGTCAGCGCCCTCACGACAGTAGGCAGCGGCGGCTTCTACCGGGTCCCGGACATCCTTGAGGTTTTCAAAGTTTACCCCCTTGACTACTCTTCCCTCTCTGATATCAAGGCAGGGTATAATCCTTATCGGTTCCATCTCATTGACCACTCTTCGTGTTTACTTATTATAACCTATCTTAGGTACCGAAGGAAAGGAGATGCTTGGACTGGTTTGTCTGGACTCTGCTATTGCTGCCTATTGAAGGGTATGCTATACTGTTTAATAACTAGAAAGGGAGGAAAACTTGCCAGATACCACTGCAATCAAGCAACTTTTAGAAGCCGGGGCGCATTTTGGACATCAGACCGGTCGTTGGCACCCTCGTATGAAGAAGTACATCTTTACCAAGCGCAACGGCATTCATATTATTGACCTGGAGCAAACGACTAGTAAGTTGGACAAGGCTTGTGACTTCATTCGCCAAGTGGTAGCCACAGGTAGTAGTATTCTTCTTGTCGGTACCAAAAAGCAAGCTCAGGAGACTATAGAAGAGGAAGCTAAGCGCTGTGGGATGTATTATGTTAACCAGCGCTGGCTGGGGGGGACACTGACCAATTTCGCTACCATCCAGTCTCGTATAGACTATTTAGTCCGTTTGGAAGACCAGCAAGCGAGGGGGGAGTTCAGTCGCCTACCCAAGAAGGAGGCTTTAAAACTGGAGAAGCAAATCCTGCGCCTAAATCAACAGTTAGGTGGCTTCAAGGAGATGACTGACCTGCCGGGAGCCCTATTTATTGTTGACCCCACCAAAGAGAGGATTGCCCTAGCTGAAGCCAAGCGTGCCGGGATACCAGTGGTGGCTATCGTTGATACCAACTGCAATCCCGATGAAATAGACCACCCTATTCCCGCCAATGATGATGCCATCCGGGCTATTAAGCTGATATGTAGTAAAATCGCCGATGCTGTTATTGAAGGTAAGACCGGTGATACGGAAACCCCAACCGAGGCGCAGGAAGAGGGTGCGGTAGAAGCTGAGGCTACGGAGGCTACTGAACCTCTTATTTTCACCCCCGATGATGAATAATTTAGGAGGAGAACTTGAAAATTCCGACATCCAAGATTAAGCAAGTACGAGACTTATCCGGGGCTGGGATTATGGAGTGCCGCAATGCTCTTATTGAAGCGGAGGGTGATGAGGATAAGGCGCTTGATATTATAAAAGAGCGATGTATTTTTTGGGTACAGAAAAAAACCGAACGCTCCACTACTCAGGGGGTAATTGAGGCTTATGTGCATACCGGAGGACGTATCGGAGCTTTAGTTGAGGTTAATTGTGAGACTGACTTTGTTGCTCGTACCGATGAATTTAAAGAGCTGGCACATCATCTGGCAATGCAAGTGGCTGCCATGTCTCCCCAGTTTGTTGCCGAGGAGGAAATCCCCCAGGATGCTGATGTAGAACGTCAGACAGCTTGCTTGGTGCTTCAGCCTGACATTAGAGACCCGGATAGGACTATTCAAGATATTATTAACGAAACTATCGCCAGGGTAGGAGAGAATATTAAAGTAAGCCGATTCGTTAGATTTGAACTAGGCAGTTAGGTAATAAGAATGTCTGCTTCCAAGTATAAACGTGTTCTGCTCAAGCTTAGTGGTGAGGCATTTAGTGGTGGAGCTGACTGTGGTATTGATGTAGCTACCCTTGTCAAGATAGCCAAGCAGATTAAGCGAGTGCTGGAGATGGGGGTGCAGATAGCCATTGTCGTTGGTGGCGGTAATATCTGGCGGGGGGCTGAAGCTGAACAGAACGGGATGGACCGGGTTACTGCTGACTACGCCGGGATGCTGGCGACAGTAATAAATGCCCTGGTCCTTCAGGATACTCTGGAGGGAGAAGGAGTAACCACTAGAACCCAAACAGCTATAGGCATCGAGCAGGTAGCCGAGCCATTTATCCGACGCCGGGCGATTCGTCACATAGAAAAAGGCAGAGTGGTTATTTTTGCCGGGGGCACCGGTAATCCATATATGACCACTGATAGTGCGTCGGCACTGCGGGCGATAGAGATTGAAGCTGAAGTTCTGCTTATGGCTAAAAATAATGTTGATGGCATCTATAGTGCTGACCCCCTTAAAGACCGCAATGCCAAGAAGTTTGATAAACTTACCCACCTTGAAGCATTAAATATGCGTCTAGAGGTAATGGATGCTACTGCCCTTTCTTTATGCCTGGAAAACAAGTTACCGATAGTAGTTTTCGACCTTCAGGCGCCTCGTAGTATAGAGCGGGCGGCAGCTGGCGAGTCTATTGGTACTCTGGTATCCACCGAGGGATAGAATGGTCAATCCTACTTTATTGAGTACCGAAGAGAAGATGCGTACCTCTATTGGTATTTTGAAGAAGGAACTGTCCACCATTCGCACCGGGCGGGCTACACCCGCCTTGGTAGAGCATCTTAAGGTGGAGTATGCCGGTGTTCCTGTTCCACTTAATCAAATTGCTGGTATTTCTGCTCCTGGAGCCAACCTTCTCGTTATCCAACCCTGGGATAGAGGAGGCTTGCGCAGCATAGAGAAGGCTATACTGAAAGCTGAACTTGGCCTGAATCCAACTAATGATGGGAATTTAATTCGGATAAATATTCCGCCACTCACTGAGGAACGACGGCAGGAGCTAATTAGAGTGGTGCGAAGGATGATTGAGGAGAGAAAGATAATAATTCGCAACCTCAGGCGTGAAGCTGTGAATGAACTAAAGAACTTGGAGAAAAGTAAGGATATATCACAGGATGAGCATAAGCGCGCTCTAGACCAGTTACAAAAGCTCACTGATAGCTTCATAGCTGACGCTGAGCAAATCGGACGAGATAAAGAGGCAGAGCTTCTGGAGGTTTAGTCTAGACTGATGAAGCAGGTTAATCCCTTGCCCAACCATGTCGCTATTGTCCCTGACGGTAATGGACGATGGGCTCAGCAGTGTGGTTTACCCCGACTTGAGGGACACCGGGCGGGGGCAGAAAATATGTGGACCATTGTCAAATACCTCAATGAGTATCCGATAAAATGTGTAACGCTTTACGGCTTCTCCACGGAAAACTGGACTCGCCCTATTGATGAAATCCAGGGTTTGTTCCAGATTTTGGAAGATTTTATTAACCAGAAGGCTCCGGAGGTTCACAAAAGGGGCATTAAACTTCGCCACATCGGCAACATAAAGGAACTTCCGATGCAGCTACAACAGGCGATAAACAGAGCTGTAGAGTTAACTAAAGATAATAACCGGGTAACCCTTAATGTTGCCTTCAATTATGGGGGACGGGCTGAGATTATAAATGCGGTGCGCTGTCTTATAGCTGATGGTATTCCACCGGAGAAAGTGGATGAAAAACTTTTTGCCAATTATCTCTACACCGTCGGCTTACCTGATGTTGACCTGCTGATTCGTACTGCCAATGAACTACGTCTTAGTAATTTTTTAATATGGCAATCAGCCTATAGTGAATTCTATTCCACCGATGTTCTATGGCCCGATTTTGGTAAGGAAGACATTGATGAAGCACTGCGAGCTTATAGCCAGAGACAGAGGCGTTTTGGTGGATTATAAAAGAGTGGTTTATAAATTCCCCCGGTCCCCTTCCCTTAATAGGGGAAGGGGATTTCTTTAGAAGGATGTTACGCTCTATGCTCAAGCGAAGGCTCATAACGGCACTCTGGAGTATTCCACTACTTATAGTTATCGTCTGGTTCGGTGACCCCTGGTTCACCATATTAGTAGCCATCTGGGGACTGCTGGCTGCCTTTGAATTCTATAGGATGGTCGCCATTTCAAAGGTATCACCGCTTACCTGTCTTGGACTAGTTTGGGTCTTGCTATTTATTATAAGTCCTCACTTTAACTACGACTTTTTAACGCCGCTACTATTAACCTCAGCCATGGTACTATCTCTAATCTGGCTCCTGCTGCGTCTGCAGAAGGGGGAAGCTTTTACCAGTTGGGCGTGGACTATAGCTGGGATTCTCTATACAGGTTGGCTACTAAGTTATTTTGTGGCACTGAACTTAGAAGGTGGCGGGAACTGGGTATTTTTTGCCCTATTTACTACCTTTGCCTCTGATAGTGCTGCTTTTTTCATCGGCAGAGCACTGGGCAAACATCACCTTGCTCCGCAGGTTAGTCCCGGTAAAACCTGGGAGGGAGCCGCTGCCGGTGTCTTCGGTGCCATCATAATCAGTCTGCTCTTTACCCTACCCACACCTCTCAGCCTGCCACTTGGTTATGGGCAAGCGGTACTTTTGGGCTTGCTGGTCAGCGTTTTTGGTCAGCTCGGCGATTTGGCTGAATCCCTGTTCAAACGCAATATGGGGGTGAAGGACTCGGGCAAGCTAATGCCGGGACACGGGGGAATTCTCGACCGTAATGATAGCATTGTCTTTGCCGGCGTGGTGGTATACTATTATGTGATATGGGCGGTAGTATAAAACGATTAGCTATACTGGGTTCAACAGGTTCTATAGGTCAACAGACACTGGAAGTAGTCCGTGTTTTACCTCATAGGTTCCGCATACTTGGGCTAGCTGCTGGTCAGAACACCGAGCTACTGGCAAAGCAAATCAGTGAGTTCCAACCAAAATTCGTTTGCCATCAGGATAAAGAGGCTCTAACCCATCTAACTAATGCTGAGTATGAATTCCTGTCGCTGGAAGAAATTGCCAGTCATTCTCAGGTAGACATCGTGGTTATAGCTACCTCAGGAAAGTCAGGGCTGTTGCCAACGCTGGCTGCATTGAAAGCGGGTAAGAATGTTGCCCTTGCCAATAAGGAATCATTAGTTATGGCTGGTGATATTATTACCAGCGAGGCGAAATTAAACTCAGCCCGAATTCTGCCTATTGATAGCGAGCACAGCGCCATATGGCAGTGTCTCCACGGAGAAACAAAAGAGCTAGCCCAACTTATTCTGACTGCCTCAGGGGGACCATTCCGTCATTATTCGCCAGCCCAGCTAAATGGAGTTACCGTTGAGCAGGCTCTAAAGCATCCCTCATGGCAGATGGGGAAAAAGGTTACCATCGATTCAGCTACACTGATGAATAAAGGGCTTGAGGTGATTGAAGCCCACTGGCTGTTTGACATGCCTTTTGACAATATTCAGGTTGTAATCCATCCCCAGAGTATTATCCATTCTATGGTGGAGTTTGTTGATGGTTCGGTCAAAGCTCAGTTGAGCTATCCTGATATGCGCTTACCTATTCAATATGCACTATCTTACCCGGAACGATTACCCAATCCCCAACTCCCAAAGCTCAACTGGGAAAACATCAACAGCCTGACTTTCGAACAGCCTGACTTTGATAACTTCCCCTGCTTAAAATTGGCTATTGAGGCAGGGAGGAAAGGGGGAACCTGTCCGGCAGTGCTCTGTGCTGCCGATGAAGTGGCTGTGGAACTCTTTCTCTCCCGGCGTATCAAATTTACTGATATCGCTCATCTTGTTGAGCGGGCACTGGAACAGCATCAGGTCATAGCCCATCCCGGTCTGAATGAAATTCTGGAGGCTGATGGATGGGCGAGAGAAAAAGTCTCACAGCTGGCTACCGGAGATAATCTATGCTGATTACAATAGTGTCCTTCCTGGCGGTTATTGTCGTGCTTATCCTGGCCCATGAGCTGGGGCATTTCGTCACTGCCAAAGCCTTTGGAGTAAGGGTAGATGAATTTGGCCTGGGTTTCCCACCACGATTGCTCTCAGTGAAATGGGGTGAGACAAGATACTCGTTAAATGCGATACCTCTCGGGGGGTTTGTCAAATTAGCTGGCGAGGAAGACCCCGCCGAATCACGGAGTTTAGCCAGCAGGAGTATTGGCACCAGAATACTGGTTCTTAGCGCTGGCTCGCTGATGAACCTGTTGCTGCCGCTCCTTTTGTTCTCAATCGCTTTTATGGTTCCTCATAATCTGGTGATGGGTCAAGTGTTAGTGCGAGAGGTGGCGGCTGATTCGCCAGCAGCTGTGGCTGGTATTGAATCAGGCGATATACTGCTGCGCGTGGATGGCAAACCAGTGCATAACATCGGCGACCTGCACCGCTATACCCAGATTAGTCTGGGTAAGGAAATTACCATGCTTGTTAAGCACGATGATGCCGCTACTGAGGAGATTCAATTAGTACCTCGGTGGCGTCCTCCCCAGGGTCAAGGGGCGATGGGGGTTGCCGTCAGCACCCCATATGCTACCATTGTTCGCCACTATGAACCCTTCTGGCGGGCAATACCTCTGGGAGTGAAAAAGTGTATTGAGACCTTTGTCCTGTTTAAAAACGGGATAATTAGTATGATTATAGGGACAGCGCCGGTGGGTGTTACCGGGCCGGTAGGTATTGCTCAAATTACCGGAGAAGTGGCTAGAGCCGGGCTTAGCCCGTTACTGGAATTTGCTGCCTTTATCAGTATAAACCTGGCTCTAATCAACCTGTTCCCCCTCCCCGCTTTGGACGGCGGTCGGATTGTCTTTGTTCTTATAGAGCTGGTTCGCCGGGGCAAGAGGATATCACCACGAACGGAAAGGTTGGTGCATTTTATCGGTTTTGCCTTGCTGATGACAGCGATGCTGTTAGTCACCTATCAAGATATATTACGCATTATAAGCGGAGAGAGCTTAATACCATAAATCAAGGGGATTTGCACTTTTGAAAATATAATCCCCTCCCCTACTAGAAATATGGAAGGTTTAATTAGATAGTCATTATGAATCCTCGCCGGGTTAGCAAACCTGTTCAGATTGGCACGGTAACTGTTGGTGGTGATGCCCCTATCGTGGTGCAGTCTATGACTAAAACTGACACCCGTGATGTTATGTCAACTATTCACCAGATTAAGGAGCTGGAAGACTGTGGCTGCGAGCTGGTGCGTATTGCCGTGCCTGATGCTGAAGCTGCCCAGGCTCTATCAGCGATAAAAAAAGGCGTTTCCCTACCGATAATTGCCGATATTCACTTTGATTACCGGCTGGCGTTAATGGCACTGGAAGCTGGTGTTGACGGGCTTCGTTTGAATCCAGGCAATATCGGCGAGCCGGAAAAGGTTAAAGCGGTAGCTTATGCTGCCAGGGAGAGAAATGTGCCTATCCGCATCGGGGTAAACGCTGGCAGCCTGCCCAAAGAGACAAACCCTGACCTGTCTGTGGCTCAGCGGATGGTAGAGGCAGCTATGAAGCAGATAAGGCTACTGGAAAGTCTCGACTTTGACCTGATTAAAGTTTCCCTCAAAGCCTTTGATGTCCCCACCACCATTGACGCCTACCGGGATATTGCTGACAGAATCCCCTACCCGCTTCACATCGGCATTACCGAAGCCGGCACACCCCGCACCGGTATTATCCGCAGCGCGGTGGGTATCAGCACCCTGCTGTACTTGGGCATCGGCGATACTATCCGTGTTTCGTTAACGGCTCACCCCAGGGAAGAAGTCATTGCTGCTTATGAAATCCTGAAAAGCCTTAATTTGCGCCAGCACGGTCCGATACTGGTCAGCTGTCCCACCTGTGGTCGAACCGAGGTTAATATAGTAAAATTAGCCGGAGAAGTGGAGAAAAGGCTGGTAAAGATTACCAAGCCGATAAAGGTAGCGGTGATGGGCTGCGTGGTCAATGGACCCGGCGAAGCCAGAGACGCCGATGTCGGCATCGCCTGCGGCAAAGGCAAAGCCGTCCTTTTCAAAAAGGGTAAAAAGATTAGAACTATTGAGGAAAAGGATATTGTGAGTGTACTGATGAGGGAAGTGGAGAGGTTCTAGCATAGAGAGTTTCAAAAATGGACATGCAAATAATTGGCCTGTGGATTGGTCTTGCTGTTACTTTCGTGCTAGGTTTAATTAACTTCTTATGGGGCCCAGCTATACTGGCACGTAAAGAAAAAGTAGCGGTAGTGAATTCTGAGGTCTATCCACAATTCCTGCCCAAAGGTAGCAGGATAGACAGGCGTGATGGAACATCCATATTCCTCCACAACCATGCTGAACTCTCAATGGAGGTCAACTGTGAACTAGTGCTCACATGTGGAGAGAAAGAGCTAGTAAGAGAGGTGCAAGTATTACTCGATAAAAGAACTTGTGAAAGTCTAAAGCGATATTTCCATCTCCCCCTTCGGAATAGGCTCCACTTGGAGCAAATAAATGCTTATGCAGAGCAGCCTATTTCATTAGTGCCCAAAAAGGCGGTGCGATTTAAAAGTGAAATATACCTAAATTGCACAGATGAATTTGCAAAAGACTATGAAAAAATGGAAGGTAGCTTCTGTCCAGAGTTTATTCAGCCTCTGCTAGATGAACTAGAGACTAGATATCAGATATGCTGGACACGGTATGATGGCAGAAGGTTATGTTGGAAGTTTCCTCAAAGATGGTGGCGGAATTTGGGTAAAAGACTTTGGGGATAGTTAGGAACTTTGAAGGGGCGAAGCCCCTTCAAACACCAGTTTCCCCCTCCCTTATCAAGGAGAGGGGGATAAAGGGGGTAGGTTGTAACCGAGTATCTAAGGGTATAGGATAAATACATATAATCTGAGAACAGGCAGCTGACCGGGTCAAGGGGCTGATGTGAAGAGGAAGGACTATCTAATATCCAATATTGTTACCGGTTTACTTAAGGCGGCAGCTCTAGTTGCTGCTGTCCTCTGGCTGCTACCCCGATGGGGGATAAACATTCCTATGTGGGGTCTTGCCCTGTTGTTAGTCGCTTTGGTGGCATATGAGGTCGTAACCTTTAGAATAGGCGCTAGGGCGTTAGATAAGAAGCCAGTAGTCTCAGCCCAAGCTATGGTTGGGTGCCATGGCAAGACAACCACACCGCTCATTCCTGGCGGTTATGTTCAAGTTGGGAGTGAATTGTGGCGGGCATTATCAACCGGACCGAATATAGATGAAGATGAGGAGGTTATCGTTGTGGAGGTAAAGAGACTGACTCTCTTGGTGATACCACTGCCCGATGCAAAAGAGAGTAGGTTGTAACCATATAGATGAATAAGGCAAAAAAGACAACCTATATAGAACTGGAGCCGGAGCTCTCCGCCTGCATTGAGACCAAGGTAAAAAAAGAGTATCAAAAGAACTTGAGCCGGCTCCTCAACAAAGGTAATAATAAAGGGTTTCAGGAAAAATCTGAGCTGTTACGGCTCTTTCTGGAGTCCACTGATTTTGGCAAACTACGCAGCCAATACGAACAGTATCTTGCGCAAGGCAAGAAAGTCAAGTTTATATTGCAATTGGCAAACGGAAAGCCAGAGTATAAAATGCAAGTAATTTAAGACTAGGGCGAGGTAAATAAACAATGCGGATATCACAGATGTTTGGTAAGACTCAACGAGAAATACCCGCCGAGGCGGAGATGGTCAGCCATCAACTCCTGCTAAGAACCGGTATGATACATCAGGTGGCGGCGGGTGTTTATTCCTACCTGCCGCTGGGGTGGCGGGTGCTTAAGAAGATAGAGAATATCATCCGTGACGAAATGAATAAAGCCGGCGGACAGGAACTGAATATGTCTGTCCTTCAACCGCTGGAACTATGGCAGGAGACGGGAAGAGACCAGGCGTTTGGTAAAGGACTGTTTACCCTCTCCGACCGCCGAGACCACAAGCTGGTTCTGGGACCAACCCACGAAGAGGTCATTACCGAGATGGTCAGCCGTAATGTTCAGAGCTACCGTGACCTGCCCCTACTTCTATACCAAATACAGACCAAGTTTCGGGATGAGCCTCGCCCCAGAGCCGGACTGATACGAGTCCGCGAGTTCATTATGAAAGACCTCTATAGCTTTGATGTTGATGAAAATGGACTTGCCCAGAGCTATAACAAGATGCTCCAGGCATACCAGAAAATCTATAATCGCTGCGGCTTGCCTTCCCTATTGGTTGAAGCCGATAGCGGTGCCATTGGGGGCAAGGACTCCCACGAGTTTATGATTATCACCGAAACTGGTGAAGATGAATTTATTTACTGCTCCGAGTGTGACTACTCAGCCAATACCGAAAAGGCTCAGAGTATTAAGGCAAAGTTAGCTGATGAGAAACCATTGCCTCGCGAAGAGGTCGCCACTCCCGGTATTGCCACTATTGAGGACCTGTCAAGCTTTCTCAGAGTGCCCCAGAACAAAACTCTTAAGGTAGTTTTCTATGTCGCCGATGGTGAATTCGTCATTGCTGTTATCAGAGGGGACATTGAGATAAACGAGGTAAAGCTAAAAAACATTCTGCACTGCGTTGAACTCCGCCTGGCTACTGAAGACGAGGTCAACAAAGTGGGGGTAATAGCTGGCTCTGCCTCCCCGATAGGCGTAAGTGACATCAAAATTATTGCCGACGAGTCTATAACCTCAGGAGCCAACTTTGTCGCTGGAGCCAATAAACCTGATACCCATGTTAAGAATGTTAATTATCCCCGGGATTTTAAGGTTGACCTGATAGCTGATATAGCCCGGGCTAAGGCCGGGGAAAGATGCCCCAAGTGCGGCAGTAAGTTATTATCCCGGCGTGGCATTGAGGTTGGCCATATCTTCAAGCTGGGCACTTTCATCAGCGGAAAATTGGGTGCCTTTTTCACCGACCCTGATGGTGTGTCCCACCCTATCGTTATGGGATGCTACGGCATTGGTCTGGACAGACTGCTGGCGGCGGCTATAGAGCAGAACCACGACGATAAGGGCATCATCTGGCCGTTAGCCATTGCTCCGTATCATGTCTATCTCTGTCCCTTATATTCGGAAAACCCGCAGGTAGCGACCACCGCTGAGAAATTGTATACCGACCTGGAGGCTCAGGGCTTAGAGGTGCTTTTTGATGACCGCAACGAATCCCCGGGAGTAAAATTTAACGATGCTGACCTGCTGGGGATACCCATCCGGGTTACCATCAGCCCACGGACACTGGAGAATAATAGCATAGAGGTTAAAAAGCGCTCGGAAAAGAAATCTCAGCTGGTACCACTGGGGGAAGTAACAGCCAAACTCAAGGGGCTTGTTAAAGATTAAGGATTGTTTCTCAACCTTCGCTTCATCCAGAGGTATATCCCGGAGCACAAAGCCAGGGGAGAAATAGCCGCCAGAACCGAGGGGAATTCAGGGATAGCCGACTCGGTAAGATAGAACGCATGGTTCCCGTATGATGTGTCATCAACGACAATATTGGGGTCGGCAGCAGAATATGATGATGGGTTAGCATATTGAGTATAGACGGTTACCTGCCAGTCTCCGGCGGTAGCCTGCTCTGCCTCAAATATCCACGAACTCTTAAGCTTACCGTCAGCGCTTGGTGTCAGTCCATTGTCTACCATCCTCTTAATAGCCCCATCCCAGTAGATAACCTTGTAGGTAGAATCGGGGTTAAAGTCGGTTCCATACATGTAGACCCTGTGTTCGGTTTCATAGTCATCAAAATAGTCCTCGACAGCTCCGCCACTATCCCCATAATTTCCCTTGTACGACTCCCAGGTTGGTAATGATGAATTAACTGCAGCGAGGGCATCTATCAGCCCCCAACCGTATATGTTGTCCCAGTCTGATGCTCCCTTGTCGGTAGCGGTAGATTCAAGGGCATGCTTCACCTGAGCCGGTGTCCAGGTGGGGTTCTTGTCCAGAATCAGGGCGGCGACTCCGGCAGCATGTGGTGTAGCCATAGATGTTCCCTGCATAACATAGTAGTCTGCTGGGCCTGAGCCGTTCAGGTTCAGGCCATCATTATCAATAATAAGCGCATCATACGAAGGATTCGGCCACGGATATACATCGTTGTCACGGCAAGAGATGATGGCACTGCCTGGAGCGACGATATTGGGTTTGGGTGGAGCACCAGTATCTACCCTTGGTCCCCGACTGCTGAAGCTAGTTATAGTGTCTACTGTCTGTTCTGGGTTGATAAAATAATGACCAGCCCCTTTATAATCAGTCCAGTTCTTTCTGGTAGTATAGGAGCCAACGGTGATAGCACTGTCGGCATCAGCCGGGGAGCCAATAGTATAATCAGGGTCTGCGTTTTCGAATGTTACTGAGCCAGCATCCGGATAGTTATATTTGGCGTCGTAATAAAGGTGAAAGAACTGTGAATTCCCGGAGTTATTCTTAACCTTCAGGTAACAGGCGTAACTTCCCGTGGGAAGATAGGAATTATAGTGGGAATATTCACTTTCCGTCCCACGGTTACTCTCAAACTGACCGAGAGAGGTAACACTTGTAAGTTCAACTTGGTAGTTATTGTAGTATTTTAGCTCAAGGTCATTTCTGGTGCTGGTACCGTCATACCATACCAGGTTGTAGGCAAAGCCGGTAAGTTTATCGCCAGTACCAGCACCGGTAACATTAACCTGAATATAATCGGTAGTGGTATTGGCACTAACTGTGTTTGAGTAGTGTTGTTCATCATTAGCTTCGTTGCCGGCAGATATGAAAACTACGGCTCCCTTGCTTACCGCGTAATCAACGGCTTGCGCTTCCTCGCTTGTCCCATCGTGATATGTATCCCAACCACCATAGCTCATGGTAATAATATCAGCGGCATAGTTATCAACCGCCGCATTCATAGCATTTACAATGGCGTCGGTCGGTGCTCTGCCATCTGAGTCCCTTCCAATCTTGAGGAATGTCAGGTCGGCATCCGGTGCCGAGCCCTTATACACACCGCTGGATTGAGTTCCCCTGCCCAGGGCACTGCCGGTTACATGAGTGCCGTGCCCGGTAAACGTATTGGCAATAGTGTCATCGTCTTCGGCATAGTCCCAAGAAGCAGTTGGCGTCGGTATATCATTATGAGTAACATCCAGCCCGGAGTCGAGCACGGCTATCTTGACCCCGGTGCCATCATAACCTGAACTCCAGACATCATCGGCATTAATCTTCTGGGTAGCCAGGTAATTCTGCGGCTCAAGCACTCGCTCCGCTGTATCCAGCCTGACCACATAACCCTTCCCTGCCAGTGCCATCAGCTTGTCTACCGGCATATCAGCTATAATAAAACCGGTAGGATGGTTCTTTAGCGGCGGTACCCAAGAATTTGGATACAGGGTTAGTCCCATAGTCTCAAGCTCTTCTATCTGCGACAGACTCGGGGCTTGGGCAAGGTGGATGAATACTTTTTGTTTATTTAAGTCTCCCACCTTCGTCTCTATTAACCGCATTACATCAATATATCCCTCTTCCACAGCGGCTGGCATTGCACCTGCTTCTACCGCACGAACCTTGGCTTCTACCTGAAGGGACAGCAGACTGCTAACCTTACGGCTTGGTTCGGGTTCTTGTGCTAAGGTATAAGGTGTCTGAAATATGCTAACCAGAACAGGTACGATTATAAGGGTAAGTAAAACTAAGATGGCAAAATAAATTTTCATTATCTTGTTACTAACTGCGTCTCGTCGTTAACCTTGGGTTGAAGCACACGCTCTGCTGTATCTAATCTAACTATACAGTCTTTTTCTACCAGTGTCTGCAGCTGGTCTATGGGCATATCAGCCGTGATAAAACCGGTAGGGTGTGCCCCTACCGGTGGCACCCATGAGTCTAAATACAGGATGATACCCGCTGCTCGAAGCTCATCTATCTGCGATGAGTTCAGCTCATCGGTAAGGTAAATGAATATCCGTTGAATCTCAAGATTATCCACCCTCATGCCCAACCCCTTCATCATCTCCAGCCTATCCGGGGTGGGCTCAGCTATTTGTTCCTGTCTCAGGTTTATCTGGGTGGCAAGCAAACTGCTTACCTTCTGATTTGCCATGTCTGTATGGACACAGGAAATAAGGAATAACGGCAACAGGACAAGGTTAATATTGGCAATCAAAATAAATAGTCTACCCATAGCGTTACAGTTTTTTGAGTTATTTCCCTCTTTATCGCCGGTTGGTTAGCTGTTGATGGGCGGTGATAAAGAAGAATGAGGGGAAAGATGCCTAATCTAGCAGCTCCTTAACTCTAAACAGGCCCATCTTCCTCTTTCCCCTACCCCCACTGGTATCAGCTGCGCAGACTAGCTCCAAGCTCGTGAGATAGCCTTTTCAGGATTTGCTGCTGAACTCGGTTAACCTCCTGGTCAGTCAAAGTGTGACTCGGCGACTGGAAGGTAATGCTATAAGCGAAGGACTTTTTACCCGGCGGGACTTGTTCCCCGGTATAGACATCAAACAGGGTAACCTGATTCACCAGACCAAAGCTTTTAATAATATCCTCTATAGTCCGATGCGTCACTCCTGTATCAACTACCAGAGCCACATCTCTAACTATACTGGGGAACCTTGGTATTGGCTGGAATTTTTTATATCCGGTGGTAAACGGCAAAAGCGCGTTCAGCCCGATTTCGAAAAGGTAGACTGGCTCAGCAATGTCAAAAGCTGATGACACTTTAGGGTGTAGCTCACCAATAACTCCTAGCCTGTTATCGTCTGCTACTATAGCTGCCTGCTTAACGGGATGCAGGCTTTCGTCTTGGCTCTCCTCAAAGCTGACCTCTATACCCAGTTTGCCGAGCAAGCTTTCAACCACTCCCTTGGCATCGTAGAAATCAAATAAATCGTCTCCGCCATGCCACGATTTATCCTGTCTGGAGCCGCTCAAGATGCCACATAGCATCTCAAGCTCATTGGGCAAATCTTTGTGTTGGGGTAGATATACCTTACCCAGTTCAAAAAGCTTAATACCACCCTCCTCGTGCCTTCTATTGGCTGACAGGACTGCAAGAAGATTGGCTCGCAGGTTAGGACGCAGATACTCCTGCTCAGCAGTCATCGGATTGGCTATACGAAGGGGCGTGGGTTCCAGAGGATGGGACTCGGGCAGTAGTTTATTAAGCAGCTCTAAACTGGTCAGGGAATAGGTGATTACTTCCTGGAAGCCATAACCAATAAGGTTGTGCCTTATTTTCTGCTTGAGGCTGAGGATAGGCTCGGGATTCTGCCTCGGTATCGGCTGGCTGAGCATGGTCATGGGAATGTTATCGTAGCCAATAATGCGGGCAACCTCTTCAATGAGGTCAACTGTCCGATGTATATCACTTCGCCAGTAAGGAGCGGTAGCCCAGACCTCTGAGGCTGATGTCTGGCAGTCAAAGCCCAGCGAAGTCAACGCTCCCACTATCTGGTTATGGCTAAACTCAACTCCCAGCAATTGCTTTGTCTGACCGGTTGATAGCGGGATGGGTTGTCGCTCCTGTTTGCCAGGGTAGACATCAACCAAGCCTTTAGCTGCTTTGCCGCCGGCTAGTTGTGCCATTAGTTGAGTAGCCCGCTTGAGTGCCGGCAGAGTCAGTTCGGGGGAGATGCCTCTTTCAAAGCGCATGCAGGCTTCACTGGGTAGACTCAGTATCCGGCCCGTGTAGTGGATGCTGGCTGGATTAAAGTTGGCTGATTCCAGCAGTATGGAAGTGGTTCCCGGAGTAACCTCGCTATCAGCACCTCCCATGACCCCGGCAATAGCCACGGGGTGCTCGGCATCGGCAATAACCAGCATATCTTCGGAAAGGAGTCGTCTCTCCCCGTCCAGAGTAACCATAGCTTCACCCCTGGTCGCCCGGCGCACGATGATTTTTCTGCCGTTAATCTGGTGATAGTCAAAAGCGTGCAGGGGCTGTCCGTGCTCCAGCATAACATAGTTAGTAATATCCACAATATTATTTATCGGGCGCATGCCGCATTCCAGTAATCGCTGTTGCATCCATATTGGAGACTCGGCTACCTTTATCCCGGTGATTAAGCTGGCACAATATCTGGAGCATAAATCAGGGGCAGCAATCTCTACTGATATTTGCTGGTCTACCGGCGGTAGCTCTTCTTCATACGCAGTTTTGGGAAGATGCAGGCTCTGCCCGGTTAGAGCCGCTACCTCACAGGCTATGCCTATTATAGACAGGCAATCGGGGCGGTTTGGCGTTATGTCTAAATCAAAGATAACCCCACCCATATAGTCGGCCACCGGTGTCCCTACTGGGGCGTCAGCAGGCAGGACCATAATCCCTTCATGACTATCAGAGATACCCAGCTCCTTTTCCGAGCAGACCATACCACTGGAGACAACGCCACGAATCTTGGCTGATTTCAGGCAGACTAGCTGACCGGTATGCCCATCTATAAGTTGGGCACCAAGATAGGCGAAGGCTATCTTATCCCCGACTTTGAGATTTGGCGCTCCACAGACCACAGTCTGTTTTTCGGTGCCTAGGTCTACGGTGGGCAAATGAAGGCGGTCGGCGTTGGGATGAGGTTTCACGGCAACTATTTGACCGACGACAATATTCTGCCAGCTCTCGCCGATAACCTGCATCCCCTTGACTTCGCTGCCAGCCATAGTCAGTCGCTCGGCTAGGTCAGCCGGGGACAGGTTAATATTCACATATTCCTTTAGCCACTTAACTGGAGCTTTCATTTTTCAGAACTGAGATAAAAATCTAAGGTCGCTACCATAGAATAGTCTGGTATCATCAATCCCGTAGCGCAGCATGGGCAGACGGTCAATCCCCATGCCAAAGGCAAAACTGGTGTAACCCTCGGGGTCAATACCGCCGCACTGGAGCACCTGGGGGTGAGTCATGCCGGCTCCTAAGATTTCAATCCAGCCGCTATTACCGCACAGACGACAACCTTTGCCTTGGCAAACTGAGCACTCTATCGCCATCTCAACACCGGGCTCAACAAAGGGAAAATAATCACAGCGAAAACGCACTTTCCTGTCTTCCCCGAAGAAACGGCGGGCAAACTCATAGAGTGTCCCCTTCAGGTCAGCCATAGTAATACCCCTATCCACAGCAATGCCATCAATCTGGTGGAACATGGGGGTATGGGTGGCATCGCTGGCTTCATAGCGGTAGACCTTGCCCGGTGCCACTACTCTTATTGGAGGTTCTCTGGCCTCAATCATCCGGGCACTTACCGATGTGGTATGGGTGCGCAGTAACATAGGTCTCTCGCCGCTATCGGTTGCAAAGTCAACCCAGGATGTTGACATGGTATCACGAGCCGGGTGCTCGTTGGGTATATTCAGTGCCTCAAAATTATAATAATCCCACTCTACCTCTGGTCCCTCTATCACCTGAAAACCCATGGAGGCAAATATGTCGCATATCTCACCGAGGGTTTGCGTAATCGGGTGTAAACGACCGGCGGGGTAAGGACGACCGGGTAAGGTAATATCAAAGTGCTCTGCCTCGGTTGAGGCTAGCAGTTGCTGTTCCTGCAAAACCTGCTCTTTTTGCCTGAGATTATCCTCCAGGTCAGCCTTAACCTGATTGGTTCGTGCCCCAACCGTCTTCCTTTCCTCAAGAGGCATAGTAGCCAGACTGCGCAAAATCTGGGTTAGCTCACTCTTCTTACCCAGATAACGGACTCGCCACGCTTCCAGTTCTTTAGCGTGGCTAATATTGGCTAGTTCTTGCAGTGCTTTCGATTTTAGTTCTTCAACCTGTTCTAGCATATCCTTACTTTTGATTAGGGGGAAAGATTGAATACGGAAAGCAGAGTCAAATAATCTTGTATCTTTAACCTTGAGCTTTGCCTTTGGCTATGGTTACCAGGTTAGCAAAGGATTCAGGTTCTCTGACTGCCATATCGGCGAGCACCTTACGATTGAGACTAACCCCCGACTCCTTTAAGCCGTTCATAAATTGGGCATAGGTAAGACCCTGGGCTCTACTGGCAGCATTAACCCGTGCAATCCATAGACGCCTCATATCACCCTTTCGTTCGCGGCGATGGCGATAAGCGTAGCTCAGTGACTTGAGCATAGACTCATGGGCACGGCGATAGAGGGAATGTTTGGTGGCTCTATGCCCTTTGGTCAGAGCTAACACCTTCTTGTGTCGCCTATGTGCGGTTACACCCCTCTTTACTCGTGGCAAAGTATTTCTCCTCTCTATTTCACACCGTAAGGTAACAGTCTTTTTATCCGAGTCCTTTCACTGGGGCTTACCGGTATCATCTCGTCATAAAGGCGTTTCGCCTGCTTTGACTTTCGGCGGCGCAAGTGGCTTTTCCCGCTCTTAACTCGCATAATTTTGCCGCTACCGGTAATATGGAAGCGGCTCTGTGCTCCTTTGTGGGTCTTAATCTTTGGCATTCTGTGTTTCCTTAACTTTAGCTTTCTGAGTAGCTGACGGCGAGAATATTACTATTACTCCTCTCCCTTCCATTGTCGGTTGTCGGTCAAGAGAAGCCATATCTTTTAAAGATTCTTCCATCCTCTGCAGCAATCTCCAGCCAATCTCGGGGTGGGTAATTTCACGTCCTCTAAATATTACCCTTACCTTTACCTTATCACCACCTTCAAGCAGTTTCTTGGCTGTTCTTGCCTTGGACTCAAAATCGTGGTTGTCAATCTTGGGACGCAGCCTGATTTCCCTCAGCAGCGAGGCTCTCTGACTTCTTCTCAGCTCTCGTTCCTTTTTAGTCTGCTCGTATGTGTATTTGCCATAGTCAAGAAGACGACATACTGGAGGCACTGCAGTCGCTGCCACCTCTACTAGGTCAAGGTCATGTATCCTTGCTGTTTCCAGTGCCTGAGATAGGGGCATAACCCCTAGTTGTTCTCCCTTTTCCCCTACCAGACGCACCTCTCTCGCTCTAATTCCTCTGTTAACTTGAAGTTTCTTAATTATGTTAGGTATTTACCCCCTTCACACCCTTGTTATTCTAGAAAAAACTATAGCATATTCCCCGATACTATTCAAATCATTGAGATTGATTGGTGGACTCACTATAGCTTTAGCTCTTTTACCTTACTGGCTATGGCTTCCTTGATGGCTTCTTTGAAGCTACTGAAGGGTTGGGAAGCCAGTTGCCCTTCACTGCGCAAGCGGATAGAAACAGTGGAATCAGTTACCTCTCTGTCACCTACCACAAGCATATAGGGCACTTTGTCAAGCTGTGCCTGTCGAATCTTGAGATTCACCGTTTCTGCCCGAGCATCAACCTCGGTGCGCACCCCTTCATTTTTAAGCTCAGTCTCTAACTTATGAGCATATTCCAGATGGCGGTCGGATATCGGGATTAACACTGTCTGAACCGGGGCTAGCCAGACGGGAAAGGCACCTCCATAGTGTTCAATTAGTGAAGCCAGAAAACGCTCCATACTGCCCAGCACAGTACGATGGACCATCACCACCGTGTGTTCCTGCCCGTCTTCACCAATATAGGTAACATTGAAACGCTGGGGAAGGTTGAAATCAACCTGAATGGTAGGACCCTGCCATCCTCTTCCCAGGGCATCCTTAAACTTAATATCTATTTTGGGTCCGTAAAATACACCCTCCCCGGGGTCTATTTCATAGTCAAGGTTCAGCCGAATCAGAGCCTGCCTTAATGTTTCGGTTGCCTCATCCCACATCTGGATAGTACCAGTGTATTTCTCAGGACGGGTGGAAAGCAACACCTGGTAATCATTGAAGCCAAAGGTATTTACCATAAAGCCAGCCAGGTCCAATACTCCTACTATTTCATCCTCTAACTGGTCAAGGGTGCAGAAAATATGAGCGTCATCCTGGGTAAAGCCCCTGACTCGAGACAGTCCGTGCAGTACCCCGGAACGCTCATAACGATAGACAGTACCCAGCTCGGCATAACGTAGCGGCAGTTCGCGGTAACTGCGCAGTCGTGTTTTATAAATCAGGATATGACCTATGCAGTTCATTGGTTTGATGATATATTCCTGCCCCTCTACATCCATCGGGCTATACAGGTAATCACGATAAAACTCCCAATGACCGCTGGTCTTCCATAAACCCACCTTGGCAATATGAGGGGTATATACAATGTCATAGCCGCGCTTAATATGCTCGTCCTTCCAGAAATCCTCAATAACCCGACGTATCACTGCTCCCTTGGGGTGCCAGTAAACCAGCCCTGGTCCAGCCTCCTCGTGAAGGCTAAACAGGTCAAGCTCCTTACCTAATTTCCTGTGGTCGGACTTAGCGGCTTCATCCATTCTCCGTAGGTATTCGGTTAAGTCCTTCTTGGTATTAAAAGCGACTCCATATATTCGCTGGAGCATGGGGCAGTGTTCGTCACCCCGCCAGTAGGCACCGGCAGTGCTCACTAGCTTAAAGGCTTTAATCTTGCCCGTGGAGTCTACATGAGGGCCACGACACAAATCAACAAACGACCCTTGGCGGTACAGGCTAACCTTCTCGTCAGGAATCTCATCAATTAACTCCAGTTTATAGGGCTGGCTGGCAAACAAACGGCGAGCCTCATCCTTGGACACTTCTTCTCTGACGAATGGCTCATCCCGGGCAATTATCTCCTCCATCTTGGTCTCAACGACAGGTAAATCCTCAGGCGTCAATGGACGAGGCAGTTCAAAGTCGTAATAAAAACCATTTTCGATAGCCGGTCCGATACCGAATTTAGTATCGGGAAAGATAGACTGAACTGCCTCCGCCATAACATGAGCCGCCGAGTGCCGCATTATCTCCAGGTCTTTATCTTCAGTTGTTTGCTGTTTCTTGTTACTAGCTATTACTGAAACCTCCCTAGCTTGATAGCTGAGTGTTTCTCTGATTATACCAGTCTCAGGTTACGAGTGCAATCTCTCTAGGTTGAAATTGTCTAGCAACCTACCCCCTTCATCCCCCTCTAGTATTTTCCATTCGTAGGGAGAGAGGGATTAGTTATACAAGAAAGGCTTCGCCTTTTTAAGCTTTCCTTAACCTGAATGGCAATGATGGAGTTTTAGAGAGGAGCTAAGCCCCCCATTTATTCATCCTCTCTTACCTGTTTCAAGGGAATAAACTCGATATAAAGGGGATAGGGTTAAAAACATCTCCCAGGTTGCTAGATTTAGTAGCTAGAGGCTATAATATATAAGTATCCACATGGTAAAGAAAGTTTTCCCTATCCTAGCTCTGTCCATTTTTTCATCTATGCTTGGGGTGGGGATAATAGCGCCATTATTGCCTCTGTACGCCGAGAACCTGGGAGCCACCGGAGTTTGGCTGGGAATAATCTTTGCCGGCTTCTCTATATCCCGGGCTATATTTATGCCTATAATAGGCCGACTCTCTGACCGCTATGGCAGAAAGTTATTTATCGTCATCGGTCTTTTTGCCTACTCCGTTACTTCACTGGGCTACATATGGGCAAATGATGTTTACCAGCTAACCCTGGTTCGTTTAATTCAAGGGGTAGCGGCTGGTATGATTATCCCTGTTGCTCAAGCCTACATTGGTGATATTTCCCCGGAAGGTGAAGAAGGGACCTGGATGGGCTATTTCAACACTGCCTTTTTTACCGGCTTTGGCGTCGGTCCCCTGATGGGTGGGATACTAACTGACCATTTTGGGATGGATACTGCCTTCTATTCTATGGGCGGACTTAACCTGCTGGCATTTCTGGTAGCTATTTTTTTATTGCCTGGGACTAAACAAAGGGAAATGCGCGCCGCTACCGGTTTGTCATTTAAAGAGATGGGCGCCAGTGGCGTGGTAAAAGGCCTCTTCAGTTACCGATTATCCTTTGCTCTGGGTAGAGCCGCCTTCTCTTGCTTTCTGCCTATCTTTGCTGTTGCCTATATGGGTTTGAGCCCCACCCTTATTGGAGTGTTGCTGGCGGTTAACATTGTGCTGATGTCTCTGCTCCAGCTTTATTCCGGCGGGATTGCTGACAGATTTAACCGGAGAATCTTGATAATCTTGGGTAGCTTTATTAGCTTTAGTTTTCTGGCATTAGTTCCACTGATGCATAATTTCCGGCAGCTACTCGGACTATGTATTTTTGGCGCCATTGGTGGTGCCATTTCTATGCCGGCAGCCTCTGCCTTGACTGTAGGCGAGGGTAGAAAATTCGGTATGGGGACAACTATGGCTATGTTTGCAATGGCAATGAGCATAGGTATGGCCATAGGACCGATATTAGGTGGGATAATAGCTGACTACTTGGATGTTAACTCGGTGTTCTACTTTGCTGCAGCCATGGGGTTTGTGGGCACCAGTCTGTTTATGTGGTTTATCAGATAATAAAAAGTGGGGAAGGGGGGATTTGAACCCCCACGCCTTGCGGCACATGATCCTAAGTCATGCTCGTCTGCCAGTTCCGACACTTCCCCAGATATGCAATCCTCTAGAATGTTAACAAAAAACCAGGAGCACTTGCAAGGTTTGTTAACAAAATTCCTTTGCAGTAGAAAGCAAGGGTTATCTGGTCACCTTATAGCATTTTGCTGAACTTGCCTCAAACCATTTGTGAAAAACTACGAGTTACCTGCAGGTACCTGAAGCTTCTCTTCACCAACTACGGCGTTTGCTGGTACTACTCCCCTCTTCAGAGTCGTGACTACAGCTCTGTGAGATTTTGCCCACATTTCGTGGCGTGGCTGTGATTTGCGACTTATATATTCTTAAGTCACGTCAAAACCTCTAATGTTTATGAAATATTTAGTTTTTAGCTCGTTTGTTTATGCAATGTTTATGCACTATGTGTAACAATAACTAACGTATCAAAAGGCTTTAAAATATGGCAACAGGATTAGTTACTAGCAGAGGAGGTAGAATCATGAAACGGTTTATGAAAAGGATTCTTGCGGGCAACAAGGGCTTCACCTTGGTAGAACTGCTTATTGTCATCGCCATTTTAGGGGTGCTGGCGGCTGTCGTTCTACCCAACGTGACTGGTCTCGTTGGTGAGGGTGAGACAGAGGCAGCAAAAGCTGAACTAGTAACCGTCCAAACGGCTATGGACACGATGATGGCAAAGACAGGTTCGGCTAACGTGACTGCTACCACGGCAACCAATGACATGTCGGCTTTTCCTACTGGCAACGCGCTGTACCCGGACTACCTGAGAACGGCGACAACCAAGGGCACCTATTCGTGTAACAATAACGGATTGATCGCACAAGCGACCCACGGCTACGAGTAGTTTCCGGTCTGATATATAACAGGTGTTAGCGACAAAGGTGCAGTGACCACTTGGCTAACCGGAACCAGAATGTAGCAAGTTTAAGTTATTAATAACGATAAGGATGTTCTGAATCCTCCTGGATATTATGCTGCCAGGTATAGATGGCTTTGAGGTTTGCTATCGCTTGCGGGCTGAACCGCAAACTGCCCAGCTACCCATTTTGATGCTTTCTGCCAATGCTCAGGAAATAGATAAAGCCACCGGTTTAAAGGTTGGGGCAGATGACTATATAACCAAACCAGCAGCCCTTCAGAGATAGTAAAACGGGTGCAGACTCTGCTGACACAAACAGAACACGACTCAGTAGGTCGGGAGAAAGGCAATGCCTCTAGATAAAGCAGAAATAATCTTAGAGAGAGCCTTCAGGAAAGAGCTGGGCGAAATGCTGGTTGAGGAAAACCTCATTAACGCTGAACAGTTAACCAATGCTTTAGAACTTCAGCGGAGAGAAGGGGGAAAACTCAGTGAAATTTTGGTAAACCAGGGGCTGGTCAAAGCTGAGGACCTGGCAGCAGTGCTTAGCATAAAACTAAATGTGCCACTGATTGACCTGAAGAGGCATACGGTGCAACCTGACGCCTTGCGGTTAATCCCCGAGGATATGGCCAGAAAACATACTCTTATTCCGCTGGAAGTGGTCGATGATTCGCTAGTAGTGGTTATGGCTGACCCGGAGGACATCCGTACCATCGAGGACATTAAAGTTCAGTCGAAGATGAGGGTTGAAATAGCACTTGGCATCCCTTCTGAGATTGAGCAAGCCATTGACCTGAATTATAGGTCTAGTGGTGAAATAGAGAAACAGGTTAGCCAGTTTGCACCCTCCCTTGAAGAAAAGGCTGGGGTTACATCGGAGCTTATCGCCCAAACACCAATCGCTCACACCATTGACCTGTTTATCACCCAGGCAGTACGGGATAGAGCGTCGGATATCCACATTGAACCACAGGAAACTAGGCTACGAGTCCGCTATCGCATTGATGGCATCCTGCATGATATGTTCTCCTTGCCGTTGCGTGCCCACGCATCATTATTGTCCAGAGTTAAGATCCTGGCTGAAATGAACATTGCCGAGAAAAGGCGCTCTCAGGATGGTCAGCTCTCAATTAAGGTAGGGAATAGGGACGTTGATATTCGAGCTGCCACCATGGAAACAGCCTATGGTGAGAGGGTAGCATTACGGATTCTGGACAAGTCTCTCTCCCTTTTCGCCTTGCCTGAGCTGGGTTTGTTACCTGATGCTCTCAAGAAGTATCAGGCGATGATGAAGAGTCCCTTTGGCCTGATAATAGTGGGCGGCCCCACCGGCTCAGGTAAAACAACTACCCTTTATGCATCAATTAACCAGCTTGACCGAAATGAGTGTAATATCATGACAATTGAGGACCCCATTGAATACCGCTTCATGGACATCAACCAGACCCAGGTTAATCCTAAGGCTGGGCTTACCTTTGCCAATGGTCTGAGGGCTATTATGCGGCATGACCCTGATGTTATTCTGGTAGGTGAGATACGGGACAAAGACACGGCAAAAACAGCAGTTCAAGCCGCTCTCACCGGTCATCTGGTACTTTCTTCAATTCACGCCAATGATGCCGTTAGTGTGCTTTTCCGGCTGATGGACCTGGGTGTCGAGCCATACCTCGTCTCCTCAACGCTGGCTGGCATTGTTGCCCAGCGGATGATTCGCCGTATCTGCACTCACTGCGGTGCTCCCTCCCCGCCATCGGTAGAAGAGCAAATAGCCTACGATGAGGAGATGAAGCAGCAGCCAGCCACCTTTTATAGCGGGGTAGGCTGTAATCTTTGTGCTAATACTGGCTACCGAGGACGAACCGGGCTATTTGAAATCCTAGTTATGAGTGAGGAAATCAGGAGGATGTTACTCAATAATGCCAGTGCCGGTGATATTAGAGCACAGGCAATCAGGGAAGGGATGGTAACGATTAAACGTGACGGGATGCTCAAAGTGAAACAGGGTATTACCTCGGTGAGTGAGGTGCTTCGTAACGTGTTTTCCATTGGCTGACAATGGGTGTTGAAACTCATTTTAGAGGGAATCATGGCATATCAATACAGAGCCTATACGCTCGATAAAAGGATTGTGCAAGGTACGATTGATGCCACTTCTGAAAGCACGGCAGAGGAAGCCCTATACCGGGCCGGGTATCATCGTATCCTTAGCCTGAGGGAGGTACGCCTAGGACTAGATTTAGAACAATTAATACCAACGCTCTTCGGGGTCAAGGCTCAGGATGTAATTGATTTTTCATGCCAGCTAGCTACCCTGATTGAGTCCGGTGTTACCATTATCACCGCCCTGCAACTACTGGCAGGACAGGCCTCTAGACCTACCCTTAGAAAAATCATCGTTGGGTTGATTGAAGAGCTTCAAGGAGGCAGCTCTTTTTCCCAGGCGCTCAGCAAATACCCGCAGGCATTTTCCTATACCTACTGCCAGGTGATGAAAGCAAGCGAGCAGGCAGGAAACCTTGAAGTCGGTCTCAGACAGGTGGCTGGCCATATGGAGAAACAGGCAACAATGACAAGGAAGATAACCCGTGCTATGGCATACCCTGCCTTGGTTTTACTTATAGCCATCGGGGTATTCACTCTACTCATTACTGTGGCTTTGCCGCCACTGATTGGGTTATTTACCTCACTTGGTGCTGAATTGCCTTTGCCTACCAAGCTGCTTATGGCTACTGCTGGCTTCTTCATCAACTATAAGCTCTACCTTCTAGGGGTGCTATTCATCCTAATTATTTCAATTGTGGGTTACGTGAGGCTACCGGCTGGAAAACTGACCATGGACAGATTAATGCTGAAGATGCCAGTGATTGGCCCTATCAATATACAGCGCCATATGTGCCACTTCTGCCAAACGACGTCGATGCTACTGAAAGCAGGGTTACGGTTACCTCAGACAATGGATATCGTAACTCAAACCATCGGCAGCGGACTTATCCGCCAGGCATTGAAGGATGTTAAAGGGAAGCTGATTCAGGGGCAGGGTTTGTCCCAGCCGATGGCTGCGATTGACCTGTTCCCCCGGCTTATGGTGGAAATGGTAGTCGTGGGGGAGAAAACAGGTAGCATAGACTCTACTCTTGCCGCTCTCGCTGACTTTTATGAACAGAGAGTTGACCGGAGAATTAATAGCCTGATATCGATGATAGAGCCTACTTTGACAGTGGCTGTCGGGATGGTGGTTGCTTTCATTGCTCTCTCGATGATAACACCATTGTACTCCATATTGCAGACTATGCACTGATTGGCTGCGGCAGGTATCAGAGGATAGAAACGACTATAAAGGAATGGCTTGGAAAAATAAGGGTCCGGGTTCAGGACCAAAGAGGACTGGGCTTGGTCGAGTCTTTAGTCACGGTTGCCATCTTGGGAGTTGCCGCCGTTGCTTTTGCAGTTGCTCTCTCAACAGGTTCAATTGCGGTGTGTGAGGGAGAGCAGGAAATTGTGGCACAGAGCCTGGGGCGAACTCAGCTAGAATATATCAAAGGCTACTCCTATGACCCTGAAGCAACCACCTACCCTGCTGTGGCTGCGCCGGAAGGTTACACCATTTCCATTGAGGTTACTTCTATCCCTGATACTGATACTGACATACAGAAAATAACAGTAACTATCTGGCGCGGGGATGATAATATCCTGACAGTTGAAGACTATAAGGTGAATCGATGATGAATAGGGAGCGAGGGTTTAGCTTGGTTGAATTGCTCATAGCCACTGCTATTACCGGACTTATCGTCAGTTTTCTGGGTACAGCTGTCTACCAAATCATCACCGTCACTGACTATGGCAATGATAGGCTGGCAACCATGCACGAGCTTCAAAATGCAGCTCACTGGGTCAGCCGTGATGGGCAGATGGCGAGCGCAGCCAGTGGCGGCAATGAGTTAATGCTGGTTCTACCCGATGACTCTTCAATCACCTATGCTGTTGAGAACAGAGAGCTTCACCGCACGGCTGGTGAATCACAAATGACGTTAGCCCAAAATATCAGTAATATTTCTTTCTCTGTGGAAAACCGCATTATCACTATGACCATAACCTCGCTGCCTCTGGGAAGATGGGATATGAGCGAGTGGGGAACAGGAACATACAAGGTTTGCCTCCGACCCACAGAGGTGGAAGAGTAATGAACGTTAAAAAGGGGCAAGTCTTTCCTCTAGTACTACTTATCCTGGCAGTGGGTATGCTGATTATAGCCCCTTTTCTGAGTCATGCCAGTAGCAGCCTTATTGGCTCTAGGGTCTATGGGCAAGCAATAACTGAACAGTATTCATGTGATGCCGGGGTCGAACATGCCATCTGGCGTTTGAAGTATGAGTCTGATTTTGCCGACTCCTTGACTGCCGAGAACCCTACGACAAACTATTCTATAAACATCAATAATATGGCTGAGAGTATGACGGTCACTTGGACTGAGATTGAATCTCCGCCGGAACCACCACCGCCGGAAGGGCCGCAGTCATGGCGGGTTCAGGTTGCCAAGAGTGTGGAACCTGACTCAGCACCAACGGGGCAACCGACAATCTTTACCTACACCATTTATATCGAAAATGTTGGCACTTCTGATGTGCATCTGGAAGAAATCAGCGACCTTCTTCCAGAAAACTTCACCTATAATACGGGCTCAAGCCAGGGGGTCAGTTCTGATGACCCAACTATAGAACTGGAAGACGGTCGGCAGAAGCTGCTCTGGACTTTATCCTCACCTAACCCGGATGTTAGCGGGGGAGAAACAGTAACGCAGGTTTTCCAGGCGACAGCGACTCTTGAAGAGCAGGCAGTCTACTGGAACACGGCATGGGTCACACTGGTCCCCGACAGCATAGGCACAATTGGAACCGGCTCCAGTGCTCCTGTGGGGGGAGGGTGTTCTCCTTATGCGTATGACATCGTTGTTAGTGTCGGGGAGACCACTACTACTGTGCGTGTGAGTATTACTGACACTGGCGTGTCTATCTTACAGTGGCGGGTGGAGTAATGTTAACTTTAAGCTAGGGCAATTTGTATTCGGCATTCAAGCAAGAGGAATACAGTGGGAATTAAGTCACTTAGTGTGTTGTTACTTATCATAGGAGCCTTTGGTGAGGAGTAAGCTATTAATCATACCCCTAATTATTATCTTTGTGGCGGTCTATTACTTCCTTGGGATGGACTATTTAAAGCAGTGCCAGGAGCAGGAGGCACTGACCTCCCAAATCATTGAGGTTACCCAAACACTAAGGCAGATACCTCAGCCTCCTCGCGACCTAGAGCAACGATTAGCCGCGGCTCAGGCTAACCTGGCTGCCGAGCAAAGCACATTCCCTAACAACATAAACAGCACCGAGGTCATCGACACTATCCTTGAACTAGCCGATAACCGCAAGGTGAAGGTTATTTCTTTGGTAACTCAACCATGGTCAGCGGAGGTAGTTGGCGAACATGACTATTATGTTTTTCGGCTAAATATAGCAGTTATGGGAGAATTTTCCCAATTGCTGGCTTATCTCAATAAACTGGAGAAAGGGGATTACACGACACTTATCATAGAGGCTTTGAACGTCACCAGGGTTACCGAGCAGCCGGAAGAGGAAGCTATTCCCGAAAAAGCTCTACTTATCAGTGCTAACTTGAAGTTGGCTATCTATAGCTACTCTCCGATTTCTGATTAAGGAGCTTATTTAAAAATGTATGCCACACTAAGTATTAGCACTACTGACGTAAGGCTCCTCTCAATAAAGGGGCATCAGGTAAAGAAATGGGGAAGTATACCTCTGACATCAGGGCTGGTGAGGGACGGACTCATTATACAGCCAAAAGCAGTGGGAGAGGCTATCAGTGCCCTGTTTAAATCATTAAAAGTCTCTAAAAAGCGAGTCATCACTAGCCTGACTGGCTTGTCCTTCACCTATCGAATTCTGAGCTTGCCCCGGACAAAGTCTGACTTTATAGAGGAAGCTATCCAGCGGAGTGCGAAGAAGGAAATGCCGTTACCTTTGGAGGACTTGTACCTTTCGTGGCAAGCTATCGGCGGTGGGCATGACGAGCTGGATTTCTTTGTTTTAGGTGTGCCACGAAATCTTATCGATGCCCTGACCCAGACACTGGCAGAGGCTGGAATAAAGCATTACATCATAGAGATGAAGCCATTGGCACTGGCTAGAGTAGCTAATCGAGGAGATGCCTTAATAGTAGCTTTGGAGCCTGATTGTTGCGATATTGTTCTAGTAGCCGATGGCATTCCAGCTATTATGCACACAATAATCCCAAGAGGGAAAGGGGCAAGTCTGGAGGACAACATTCGGCGGCTAACCGATGAGTTATCAAAGACAGTGAAGTTCTATGACAGCAACCATCCAGAAAGCCGCCTCAGTCCAACCACACCTTTGTTGCTTACTGGAGAGCTCTCGGCCGATATTACTACCAGCAAGCTTATCCAGGACGAGATAGAATACCCCGTCGAACCTTTGACCCCGCCATTGAAACTCCCCCCCGATTTACCTGTCCCCTTATACGCAGCTAATATAGGGCTTGCTCTTAAAAAGGTGCCGCAGAAAACGGTTTCAAAAGGAGCTATTACTCGTTTCCGCGATATAAATCTTAACATACCATCCGGCAAATATAGCGCCAAAACCAAACCACTATCAATGCGGTTCATACTTCTCTATCTGGTTCTAATAGTCTTTATCGGTCTTCTCTTCCCTCTGTACCGGGCAAAGAGTCAGGCTATTACTGAAACTGTGCGTTTGCAAACCGAGTTGGGCAGAATTAGTCAGGAATTTCGTCAAGTGCGCCTTGCTGCTAATGAGGCAGGGCAAATTGAGGATACTGTAACTGGAATAGCCGACGAAATTGAAACCCTGAAGCGGGAGCATCAGGACATCTTAAGTAATAGGGGGGACTTCACTAATAGTTTGAAATTGGTTACCGATGCCCTTCCATCTGAAGCTTACTTCACCTCTATAGAGATAGGTACTGACCAGGTCACTGTGGCAGGTGAGGCTAACAGTCCCTCCGGAGTTGTTGGCTACGTCATGGCTCTGGAGGCACAAGAAAGGTTCTCCGAGGTTCGTATTGATGAAATAGACGAGGTGATTACCGAAACTGAGATTACCGAAACTGAAAATCCGATGACTGAGAATACCATGACGCAAGATATCACAGTCGGTAGCGGCCCAACTGCTGATTTCTCATTCACACCTGACTTAGGCGAGGAGCCGCTGACTGCAAGCTTCACTGACCTCTCTACTTCGACTGATGGTCTAGTCTCCTGGTTATGGAACTTTGGCGATGGCAAAACTAGTACCGAGCAGAACCCGACGCATACCTATACCCGCGAGGGCATCTACACCGTATCCCTGACCGTTAAAGAAGGAGACGGCGATAGTGATATCAGGACTAAAACCACAGCGGCTGAGAGCACAAGAGTATCCTTCAGAGTTATTATGAGTAAATAGGACTAGGTTGAAATTATGAAACTATACTCAAGGAGATAAAGAAGATGCACATCGATGAGTTGCTTCGCATGACAGTGACTAAGGGTGCCTCAGATTTGCATCTCAAAGCTGGAGGAGTTCCCGCTCTCCGTATTAACGGTGAGCTTGTTCTTCAAGATGAGATGCCTGAGATGACATCGGAGGATATGAAACAGGTCTTTGAGGAAGTAATTACTGATGAACAAAGAAGCTTATTGGCTAACGAACTGGAGTTAGATTTTGCTTACCAGGCCAATGGCATCGGGCGATTCCGCATTAATGCGTATTTTCAAGAAGGTACAATTAGTCTGGCATGCCGTCTAGTTCGAACACAGATTCCTACTATAGAAGGATTAGGGTTGCCAGAGGTGTGTAAGAGCCTAGTCCTTAAATCCAGCGGCTTAATTATCGTCACAGGGCCAACCGGATGCGGTAAATCGACTACCCTTGCTGCCATGATGAACTATCTCAATCAGGGGAAAAAATGCAAGGTTGTCACTATTGAGGATCCTATAGAGTTTGTGTATCAAGATAAGAAGTGTGTATTTTCCCAACGGGAGCTTGGTAAAGATACCAGGTCCTTTGCCAATGCCCTGAAGCATGCACTCCGACAGGACCCTGATGTTATATTGGTCGGAGAAATGCGGGATTTGGAAACAATGGCCGCTGCTCTGACCGCTGCTGAAACAGGTCACTTGGTTCTTACTACCCTCCATACCCCCAGCGCCCCCCAGGCTATTGACCGATTCATTGATATCTTCCCACCCTACCAGCAGCAACAGGTGCGGATACAGCTCTCCAATACATTGGAAGGAGTACTCTACCAGACTCTAGTGTCCAGAGGTGATGGCTCCGGGCGTGTTGCCGCTGTAGAGGTGATGCTGGCTACTACAGCCGTTAGGAACCTTATCAGGGAGGGTAAAACTTACCAGCTGATGAACACTATACAGACCGGGGCTCAATATGGCATGCAAACCTTAGACCAGGCACTTCTAAACCTTTATCGTAACGGGATGATAAGCCGGGAAGAGGCGCTAACTCGAGGTGCAGATGTAGAGGAATTAAAGGGAATGCTTGACAGATGTCACTAAAAATTGCCAATGGCTAATATTTCTCCAGACCAAACTGATGGTGTTTTTCAAATAGTGGGTGATAAATGTAAACTACAAGTCTTCCCTCCGTGAAAATGAGCCATCATATATCCGGCTGCACATTGCACTATTTTTGGGCAACGGTAGGCGCTGGTCTCCCAGAAGGTAGCCCTTCAGTGGTAAACTGAGGGGGTGGAGTAGCCTTGGTAGTTTAGGTTTCCCCGTCTAATAGCTGAGCTGGATGAAAGACTTTTTGAGGCATCTTATGTCTGAGGCATGCACAAACACCTGTCCGGTCTCTTCAACACGAGTCATCATCACGCTGCCACCGCGTCCATTTGGTTCACCATGGGGGAACAGACGAAGAAAAAGTTAGCAACCCATCACTCACTCCGTCAGCAATCGGTAAAATCCGACCAAGTCAGTTGCTTACCCAGCTTTGTGGTGAGCCGCACAGGAATCGAACCTGTAACCTGCTGATTAAGAGTCAGCTGCTCTGCCAATTGAGCTAGCGGCCCATCGTATCTGGGTTAGAACCCGTTGCCGACATTTTGCCGACATTTTTTCTCACAACCAAGTTATCAAAGCACTCAGCTGCTTTTTCCTGTAACCCGGGCAAGACATGGATATAAGTATCAAGGGTAATGCCAATGCTGGCGTGCCCCAGCCTTTCGCTCACTATTTTAGGATGTACACCGCCTTTTAGCAAGAGGGTAGCATGACTATGCCTGAGGTCATGAAAGCGAATGTGGGGGAGCCCTGCTTTTTTAAGGACTTTAGCGAAGGTGTGGCTGACTACCCCCGGGTCAAGAGGCTTACCATCAGGATGGCAGAATACGAGGTCACTATCAGCGAGAGGCTTTCCTAGTAAAATCCTTTGTAGCTGTTGCTCACCCTTATACTGACGCAGTAATAGTGCCAGGGAGGGTGACAGCGCTATCTGGCGCCGGCTGTGAGAACTCTTGGGCTTTACCATCTGGCAAACCCCGGAGCGCTTATACAGTGCCTGGACCACAGAAAGAGAAGCCATATCGAGGTCTACATCACCCCAGCGCAATCCCAGCAGCTCCCCCAGGCGCATCCCGGTGTATAGGGCTGTGTAAAAAAGCACATAGTGAGGGGTCTCATGGGTAGCCTCCAAGAATTGGGGAATATCCTCAGGGACTAGGGTTGCCATATTCTTTCGCTCAGGGTGAGGGGGGTCTACAGCCTCAGCTACATTCCGAACCAGTAACCCCATCTTGATAGCATGACTTAATGCTTCAGAGAGGATACGGTGATGATACTGGACGGTTCGGGCAGACAAGCCCCCCTTTGTGTCTACTCTGCCTTGGGAAAGGGCATGTGCGTAATAACTCTGTAGATGCTGAGGTTGGAGCCGGGTCAGTGCTATGGCTCCCAGGGCTGGGATAAGGTGACGCATCACCTCGGATTGGTAGCTTTGTGCTGTCCTGAGCGAGCAATTCGTTGCTACATAGCCACTAATCCAGTCCCTTAACCACTCACCTAAAGTAACCTGCGTTGGCTTGGCATAGGTTCCCCTCTCGATATCCACCAATAACTCAGCTAACCGTTGCTGGGCTGCCTTTTTTGTGCCCTTAACACTCTCAAAGTGCCTACGGCGCTTGCCTGTTGCCGGGTCTCGGCTGGTATCAAGGCAAACCTCCCAAGAACCTTTAGACCGTTGACGAATAAATCCTTTCATGGCTATCTCCTTTCTTCAGTTTTAAGGTTGCACTTAGCCTATGTTCTGTTACGCAGGACATAGGTCACACCGGGTGCGAAGTATCATAGGGGTCAACCTAACCGGGTTGAGCATTTCGCGGAGTTCCTCGCTTGCTTTTTTCATTGTGCGAACTTCATCTTGCAACGACTTAACCATATCTGATTTCTCTCCTTTTCCCAAATTACTAACCGCTAAATTGCATATGCGAGTTACCTTTTGCGCTAGAGTCGTATCAAGAGCCGTATCAGTCGGAGCATTGAATAGTAAGAATGTTTCATATCCGACCCTCACCATGCACTGGGAGCCACCACCCCCCAACACCATCTGAACCAAATTTTGCCCCAGTTTATCTTCGAGAATGTCTCGCCATATAGCATTAAGTACTGCCGCTGCCATCTGTTCAACGGGGTTGGGTTCGCAGCTTTCCTCCTTGATAATCTGCAACAAATTCTTCTCTTGTTCGAGTTTAAGATAATTGGGCACCACCACTCGGCTTTCTTTCCGAAGCTTATCGAGAACCTTGGCCGAGTTATCGCGGGCCTCTCTCCATCGCTCCAAGGCACTCCATCGTCCCTCTTCACCACGAATGTGATCCTGAAGGGACTGGAAAAGCAACTCGTTCTCGCGAAAGCCGAACTGGGTATCCCATTTCTGCAACCGGGACGGTTGGTCTGTATAGCTAAAACGTTGGAGGATATCCTGCTGCCATAGCTGGGAGAAAAACTGTTCAGCATTTATCATATTGGGAGAAGACGGTACACTTGAATTTATTGCTAAGAATACGGCCAAACTTTTGAGACTCTCGATATGGTAACGGAATTCCACCGCGGCCACCTCTTTGCGAGCATCCTTGAGTTCCTGTGGCGATTGACTACGCTCCCACTTCTCGTAGGCACGCTTTGCAGCTCGTCGGGGAATCCCTGTCTCATGTTCGATTTTTAACCAACTGGCCCCAATTTGTTTTAACCTTTTCACTTTTTCCAGTTCATCATATGCCAACTCTTTTCTTTTCACAATGCCACCTCCCTATATGCAATCGGTCAGTTGTTCAGTCTTTGGCACATTATAGGCAAATTCTTGACAGCCCCATTATTTATATTATAATAGTTGTATTGTTAATAATACAAGTAACTGAATAAGTTTGTCAAGAGGAATTCCATGACTGGGATAAAGGATGCTTATAAAAGGCGCTATAAAATGCGGGCCCTTGGTGAGGATGGCCTCAACATCGTTGTCTCAATCCCCAGAGTGGTTATCGAGAGAGAGGCGGAAAAGCACGGAGTGACCATTCCGGAATTTTTGGAGCAATTTAAGGCAGTAGCTCAGTACAACAGTTTTGAGGGGGTGGCGTACTACTTCGAAGAAGTCACCGAAGGGAAACACCTTAGACAAGTTAAGAAGGGGGAAACTAGCAGTGGAAAATAACGATGAGACCTTGGTTTTGACCCCTGATGAGGCGCGAAAAATCCTTAGGTGCTCGAGGAGTGTGCTTTATTCTGCCTTGGCTCAGGGGGTTATTCCTTCAATCCGAATATCCCCCCGTAAAATTATAATCCCCCGGCACGCTTTTATGACGTGGCTGAACGAGAGAGGGGGGAACCGCTTACATCCATAGGAATGAGAAAGCCCCAAGGCTGAACCTGGGGCTTTGGCAAGGTAGAGGAGCCGAGGTAATGGACCACTCCACTTCTAACAATAGTATAAATGCCAACCACGACAAAAGTCAAGCGACGGTGTTCTCCAAGGAATGTCCCCCGTTGCTAACGCACCATTTGAGCATCTCCATGATGGTAGAAGGATAGGCTGATGGCCACCACGCGGACCGGCCAAGCGCATGACCTTCTCGAAATTGGACGAGCACTGGCGGTGTTGTGCCAGCCCGGCGACATCGTGGAGCTCCGGGCGCTTGACGTTGGTGGTAAAACGGTAGGGGGGTACTTCGATGACCACGCCAAACTGGCAGAGGCCGCCGCAAAACTCAGCGGCAATGCCGCTGGCGTCTATATTGTCCTTAACCAGCCGACTGCAGCTCTTCTAGCAAGGTCTGCGAATCGCCTCACCACTGGTCCAAAGAACTTGACTCAGGATAAGGATATTATCCGCCGCAGGTATCTGCCCGCAGATGTTGATGCCAAGCGGCCGTCAGGTATATCTTCGACCGATGCCGAGCATGACGCCGCAATCAAAGTAGCCAGGAAGATAAAGAAATACCTGCTGGGGCTGGGGTTCCCAGCCGATGCCATAATAATTGGGGACTCGGGGAATGGGGCACACCTTCTAGTACGTATAGACTTGCCAAACAATGAAGAGAGCGCGAATCTCACCAAAAACTGCCTGGAGGCGCTGGCTACACAGTTCAATGATGATACTGTTTCCATTGACCCGGGCGTTTTTAATGCGGCTCGCATTTGGAAGTTGCCAGGAACGCTGGCCCGCAAGGGCGACAACACCACGGACAGACCGCACCGACTTGCGAGGCTCCTGGACGTGCCCGACACTCTGGCAATAGCACCGATAGAAAACCTGAAAGTGCTGGCAGCTACACTTCCGGCGAAACCGATAGAAACACGGCCCCACCGTCGGGGGGGACAACCTTTCGACCTGGTGGCCTGGATGTCAACGCACGGCATCGAGGTCAAGTCTAGCGACCCGTACCAAGGGGGTACCAGGTACATTCTGAGGGAATGCCCTTTCAATCCAGAGCATGCTGGTACCAGCGTTGCTATCTTCCAGGGCGGGGATGGACGGCTCGGTTTTAAGTGCCAACATGCCGGGTGCGCGGATAAGAAATGGCCCGACTTGCGCGAGCTAAAGGAGCCAGGATACCGACGGCCTGACTTGCGTGAGGCACAGGAAATTCTTGACCAGGCACTACCGACCGTCCAAGTCAATAACCGCCAGCTCCGCGATGTAACCAGTGAGGTCTTGGAGATATTAGAAAAAGCTAACCGGCCGGAGTTCCTCTTCGTACGGGCAGGGGGGCTCACGCGAATTACTTGGAATGAGGAAGGCTACCCGATCATTGAGTTAGTCAATGAATCCGCCTTGCGGGGCTATATGACCCGTACTGCCAATTTCATCAAGGTCCAAAAGAAAAAAGAAGAGGCCGAAATCACTGCTGTGCCTCCACCCCTAGATGTGGCGCGCGATATTTTGTCGTTAGGTCAATGGTCCCTGCCTCCCCTTCAGGGTATTATCCAAGCGCCGGTAATCCGGGAGGATGGAACCATACTTAGCGAGCCTGGATATGATGCGGCCACCAAGCTGTACTACATGCCCACACCTGAGCTGTCAATACCTGAAATACCTGATAGCCCTACATATGAAGATGCCTTAAAGGCAATGGCATTTCTAATGGAGGTGATTTCTGACTTCCCCTTTGATAGTGACGCAAGCAGGGCAAATGCCTTGGCGGTTATGATAACCCCACTATTACGGCCATTGATCGTGGGAAAGGTGCCCATGGCACTCTTCGACAAGCCCCAGCCGGGTACTGGAGCCAGCTTACTGGCTGAGGTTGTTGATACGATAGCCACTGGACGTAGCTCCGCAATATCACCATTAAAAGATGATGAGGCTTGGCGGAAGGAGATAGCTTCTATTCTGCTACGCGGCCAAAGGACGGTCATAATTGATAATGTGGAACATAAGCTTTACGCAGCAAGTTTGGGATCTCTTCTAACCTCAGATTATTGGGAATTTCGCATTCTAGGGCACAACCAGGAGGTCGCCCTACCACACAGGTGCACATGGATAGCTACGGGTAACAATATCCAGGTGGGAGGGGACCTACCCCGGCGATGCCATTGGGTACGGCTAGATGCAAAGCAAGCTAGGCCATGGGAACGAGATCGTGGCAAGTTCAAGCACCCGGAGCTACTCAAGTGGGTGCGGGAAGAGAGAGGCCGCATAATAGCTGCCATCCTTACTATTGGAAGGGCTTGGTTTATAGCTGGACAGCCACAGGGCCAAAAAAACCTGGGTAGTTATGAAGAGTGGGCAGGCATTATTGGTGGAATACTGGACTATGTTGGGGTAAGCGGCTTTCTGGATAACTTAAGCTCGATGTACGACATAACCGATATTGATACCCCCCAGTGGGAAGATTTCTTGGCTGCATGGTTCACATTTTTGGGAGCTGTGCCAGTAACGGTGGCTGAAGTAGTGAGAGCCTTAGATGGCTACGAAGATTTCACTGCAAGGCTACCAGATGACCTGGACCCGCTCCGGCTTACTCAAGTCTCACCTCCAGAGAAGTTCCTTTATCGCTTTCCCAATGGTCATATTTTTGGCTCGCTAGAATCGGACTGCTTTTCCTAGAGGCGACCTACCTTTGACATTCTTCACCTGACCAACCTTACAGCTCAAGCATAGGTACGCTTGGGGAAGGGCTTCTAATCGGGCTGGCTCTATAGGTTGACCACAATTGTCGCATACGCCGTAAGTTCCTAATTCAAACTTGTGTAAAGCATGCTCTATCTCAGCTAGCTGGTCCCTTAATCGTTTCTCTAAAGCTTGGTGCTTCTCTAACTCAAAGGTTTCGGTAGCCTGCTCCCCCGATTCGCTGTGGCTACCCTCTCGCCTTTCATCCGCAGGGCGTATGCCTAACTGTTCTAACTTGTCAATTAAGAGCTTCCGCTCCAATTCCAAACCCAACCGCAGTGGCTCAAACTCCTCACTGTGCATTACCTACCCCTTTATCCAAGCTCTCCTTCAAAGGAGAGGCTGAAGTATACATTCAAAAGGAATTTTACCCCCCTAATTGGCTCTCAGTGATTGATGCAAAGCCTTTAGAAGCATACCGTTGAAGCAGGTCGTCTCTTTGCGTAATTTTTTTATTCTATCAGGAATAAGGTCAACCACATCAAGAGACCGCCATCTGGTTCCCTGTATAGTCATAATGGCTATTGTTTCACCGGGCTTAACTTCCTGCTCGGCAGAAACCCCTATCTGGCTAATTTTACCTTCTATTGGAGATAGGATGGGATTTTCCATTTTCATTGATTCTAACAGACATATGGTATCCCCTTCCTTAACCTCGTCCCCTATCTCAACATTTACACTGATAATCTTGCCCGTTATAGGGACTTCTATGATTTCCTGCGCCAATTTCTAATCTCCCTTCTTTTATTGGTGTTGGTTTGCTAGACGCTAGCCCTCTTAGCATACGGGAGGGGGAAGAAAAATATTTAAGCTAGTCGGGGAAAGATGGAAACCCCTAGCACCTCAGTTTTCCCTGGCAGAGCCTGCCTATAAACAAAACTATAGTAGGGTAATTGAATTTCATTCTTTATAAGCAACAGCTTCAATCTCTATTTGAAATCCGAAATGCAAATCTCTGGTTGGAACTACAGCACGTGCCGGACGATGCTCACCAAAAAACTTTGAATAGACTGCATTCACTCGGCCCCATAATTCGATATCTGAAACATAAACAGTAGTTTTAATCACCTGGTTTATGTTACTACCTGCGGCTTTAAGTATCTCGGATAAGTTCTTTAATGCTTGCTCCGTTTGTTCTTCGATTGAGCCAATGCGTTTCTCCTTAGTCTTTGGATCTATTGGTAGCTGTCCAGAAACATAAACAACATTATTATGAACTATTGCCTGTGAGTAATGCCCCGAAGGTTTTGGGGCATTTTCCGTTGAAATTTTTATCATTTTGGTGTAATTCCTCCTCTCGGTCAGATTTAATTTCTCTGCTATTTGTCTAAAATAGGCAAGCCAAGACTCGCTCTTTTAATCTGTTATTTCTATAAGTTCGTCAACCAATTTCAGCCCAGAACCGGTTAAGGGCAATAGAACTTTATCCCCTACTTTGATCAAATCCTCTTTAAGGCTAACCATTAAGGCTGCATAAGGCACTGCGCTTGTGGGTTCAACAATGAAGCCAAGCCTTCTCAGGTTCACCAAGGAGTCTTTTATTTCATCGTCGTTAGCTATGATGCAGTGCCCGTTGGTGCTTCTTATGGCATCGACTATTTGTCGTTTCCTTGGCTGATCAATTTCAGTTATACCGTCAGCCAGCTTCGCTTTAGCCACATCCTTCAATGTAACCCCAAGCTCCTCACATATGTCAGAATAGCCAGAAGCCTGAACTGCGATGAACTTTGGCATTTTATCTAAAGCTCCGAGTTGGACTAGTTCTTCATACCCCTTATACAGACCAAGTAAAAGGGTGCCACTTCCCACGGGAGCTATAACATGGTCAATGCTACCTATCTGTTCATAGACTTCATAAGCCATAGTTTTTATCCCTTCGATAAAATAGGGATTCCACCAGTGTGTTACATAAGCCAACCCTTCCCTTTCAGCCGCCTTTATTGCCTCTCGATTAGTATCCATTCGGCTTCCATCAACCTCTCGGACATTAGCCCGTAACAGTCTGAGCAAACGCTTTTTGCCTTCCGGAGCGAATTTGGAGATAAACACATGGACATCTACTCCCGAAAGAAGGCCCATGAGAGAAAAACCTATCCCGGCATTACCAGAGGAATCTACAATTATTCCTTTTAAGCCGAGCTCTTTAGCTTTCGCCATACTAACATAAGCCCCCCTATCCTTGAAAGAGCCGCCCAGGCAGAGATACTCAAGTTTGAAGTTAACCTCAACGCTATCTATGTTTTCCTTAACTATCGGGGTCCAACCTTGGTGCACGGGGAGGAGTTTTTCTACTGGAAGAAGTTGGGCATATCTCCTAATATTTTCCTCATTTACATTTATTAATTCAGTAAATTTCCTTCCTTGGAAATCGAAGATAATGTCAAAAGGAGCCCCACAATTATCTCGCCACCGCCATTGGTGGCCAGGCACCTCCTTACCACAATTACAGCATACTATCTTGAAAGGTAACATTTTCACTCCTTTTCCCTTAATCAAGGGAGGCGGGCTCCGGCTGAGATGTCAGCTTGGGAATAGTTAACACAGAGATTACCGCTGCAACCGCAAGGCCAGCGAATACGAGCCAGATAGCTTGGTAACTGCCCCAGTTATCATATACCCACCCGGCTACAGTTGGACCTATTATGCCTCCTAATGCACCTACGCCCATTATTAAGCCGAAGATGGTTCCGAAACTGGTTCTACCAAAATACTCCCTCACCAGAGACACTCTTAGCGTAATGCCGCCCCCGTAACCAATACCAAAAAGAACTAGGAAAGGGACAAGCCACCAAATAGTTCCAGTAGAGACATATCCAAAACAGAGCAATCCGAAACCTACCATAGTAAAGCCTCCGGCAGCTATCAGCCTCTTGTCGAGCTTGTCTGCAAGCCGACCGAGACCAAGGCGACCGCCAATACTCATCAGCGGGATGGAAGTAGCCACCAGACTGGACATCGACCTAGCTACACCTATACTACTTAGGTAAGGCATCACATGAGTGATTGTGGCACTTACTACCATAATTTTGTACATAAAGACCAGAGCTAAACGCCAGAATGTGCTGCTCTTCAGAGCTTGCTTCACTTTCACTGCTTCAGGGACTTGGGATAGACTATCATCTATGGGGTCTTGTACTTGACCATCAGGAAAGAGACCATATTGCTCGGGCTTATGCCGAAACAGGAGCGACAGGGGTAACGCTACGACCAGCATTCCTAGGGCAAGGATGGTTACTGCCATGCGCCATTCATACACCTCAATGAGTGTGACTATTAGCGGGACTAGTAAGCCGCTGAAGCCAAAGCCACATATTGCTATGCCGCTCGCTATTCCGATCTTCCTATGAAACCAGTTGGCCACAGCCGTCATCAGCACGGTTGAAGCACAAGCACTCATACCTATAGCTATCAGAGCAAAAGCCCCGTAGAACATACCTAGGGAGGTAGCATTGCTTAGGAGGATTAACCCCCCCGCGTTGATGACCACCCCACTAACTATGAGCCTACGCGGACCCCAGCGGTCGACAAGTATTCCAGTGAGTGGGGCAAACAGGCCCATCTCTAGGCCACGTAGTGAAGCCGCGAGTGAGATCTGTGTGTAACTCCAGCATAGGTCATCCGCTATAGGCTCGAATAAAGCAGTGAACCCGTAGAAGATAACACCCATACCTGCTGCAACAAAGAAGGATGCAGCAACAATCCACCACCCATAGAATATGCCGGAAGGCCTCAAACTCATAACACCCTAAACTCCGTTTCTAATTCCGTGCCGTGGCGTCACATTAGAGCTTCAGCCAGCTCTTGCTGGGTAACTTCAGGTATCTTCGGTTCCATTCGTGTGGCTAATGAGGATTGATGCCCGTCATGGAAGGTAACATCGGTGATTTTTAAAGGGTTTCTTACTTACCATCTGCCCTCTTTGTAATTACTCAGCAGGCTTACATTTGAACGATTATCTCTCCCAGACTTTGACTGGCTGGTAGGCCAACCTTAGCAGGCGTTCGTAGCATCTTACCTTCCAGAACTCGCGCATCTCCTTGTGGGCAGCGATAAAGGCTTGGCTTTTTTCGTATGCATCAAAGTCTTGCTGACTGTCAAATTCGTAGATTGCCAGATAGTCATGGCTTTCTCCATCACTTACTGCTTTATAACGGGTCACTTTTTTCAGTCTATCAAACTCGAAAACCCCTGGGACGTGTGTTTCGTCGTACCACCTGTTGAATTTCTCCTCATCTTCAGGGTGACACCTTGTGGCAACAATGAGGATGACTGGCTTTCCTTCCATCTGTTCCCTCCTTCTTAATAATTGGTGAGGTTTAATTAACCCAACTACCTTTCAACAGTAGTGGTGGATATGATAGCTAAGAGTTGAATCCGAAATAGCGATTAAAACAGTTTGAGTTTGGTTCCAACCCCTTTCTGTAAAGCTCGCTCGTAGACGATGCGCATGGTGGATATATCGAGCGCGCTCATCCCGTGATGAGTGAGCAGAATTATCTCCTCGTCATTTTCCCGTCCAGGCTTTTTCCTGGCGACTATCTCATCCAGCCCTGCATAGATGGAATCTTTCGGGTATGCCGGGTTTGCCTCAATCCAGCTGAGGTCACGTTCTACGTTGCCCAACACCCATTTATCCACCATGCGCATCAGCTCCGGCCCTGCGCCCCAGATGTTTGATGCGGCAATGTACTGACCTGGCTCCACCCATTCTGGGCTTAGCGTCGGATTTTCCGATGTGGTCACCTCGCAGATGACATCAGAGCATTTGACTGCTTCTTCAATAGTCTTGGACGGGACTATGTTCAAACCAAGCTTTTCCCCCATCTCCCGGCAGAACATTTCCCTCACCGCGGGAAACATGTCGCACGCCCTGACCTCCTTTATCTTGAAGAGCTCGTTCATCAGCCTGAGGTGTGTTCTTCCTTCAAACCCGCAACCGATGACGGCGATTATCTCCGTATCCTTTTTGGCAAGGTATTTTGCCCCCACCGCAGCAAAGCCTGCAGTGCGCATGGAGGTGATAGACATCCCCTCCATGATGGCAACTGGCGCGCTGGTTTCAAAATCATTGAGTATGTCCACTGCCATGCTGAAGGGCAGTCTCCTTGGGGGATTGTGGGGATAGACACTGAGCCACTTCATACCTACCGCACCCAGCGGCTTGACATGAGCGGGGTAGACCCGGAAGCGCGGGGCACCCTTATAGCCTTCAATGCGGGGCATGTTAAGCGGCCCGACATTTAGCTGGTCAATTTCTCCGGCGTTTACCCACTTGAAGGTTTGGTCGCATATCTCAAGGGCATCTTTGGGCGTTAGGACGCACTCAATATCATCTCGCGACAGAAACAGTACTTCTCCCAACTTTTCCATTTTTCCTCCCGTTAGCCGATATCAGCCAGCCAGTCTCTGGCGAATTTTCTCATTCTTTCCGATGGTGGTAGGTAGGGGAGACGGGGACTGCCCGCTTTTCTTCCGGCTGCTTCTGCCATCGCCTTGCAGGTGGTGACGGTTCCAGGGAAGATGTTGCCCACCTTTTCCCCTAGTATGGAGTGCGTATTCCCAATTGAGGTGGTGACCGTGCCCGGGAACAGACTACTGGGTCTGCCCTGAATGTTCATCCCTAATTCCCCGCTTGAGCAGGGGTACCTTGTCAGGGTCTGGTGAAGTTTTAATGCCGTTTCATAGTCCTTTTCTTTACACGCATTATAGAGCTTCACGAGTAGCTCGGGCATTGCTATGCCATAGGTGGCCAGGCAACCCTTGCCGCCGTAATACATCATCGGGAATAGTCCTGCCTCATCTAGGGAAAGGACATTGAAATTCTCGGAGAGCCTCCATATCTTTTCCGAAGCTCCGGCCATGGCTGGTTCTGCCACGCTGGTGATGTCTTCGGCACAGGCGGTGACGCGGTCAAAGTCCTCCGCCAGCTTGGCGTAAAGACCAAGCGAGACGTCAAATCCCTTGCTTTCACGCTGGTTGTTATAGATCACCAGTTGAATCTCACGCGTTGCCTCGTGAATTAGCTGTATATGGCCGTAGTAGAGCTTCTGCGGATCGGGCAGTGGCAGCTGGAAATAGTGGTAGGTATAGAACATGGCACCGTCAGCGCCGATGTCTTCAGCATATTTTACCCGCGCCACAGCCTCTCGTGCATTCTGGTAAGCGCAGTTTATAATGCAAACCATCTTGTTACAGGCTTCCCGTGCTACCGAGGCGACCTTTTTGAATTCATCGTCGTCAAGGGCATAAAACTCACCCACGCTTGACATAGCGACAATACCGTGTACCCCCACGCTCTCTAGATAGCGTATGTTTTCTTTATACCCTTCAAGGTCTAGGTTGCCTTGTTCATCAAACACCATAGGGACTAACGCGATTACGCCTTCAATTGATTTCTTGTTCATCTCTACCTCACTTATACTATGTTATCTTTTCCGCATGATTTTTGCAGGTTTATAGCTCGCCTATTTCTTTTAGCCATTCCCGGTGGAAGTCTATATCCCGCTGGCTTACATCTTCATAGGGTGGCCGGGCAAACCCGCCATTAAGCCCGGCGGCAATGGCGAGTGCCTTGATACTCATGTGGTACTTGCCAGGGACCCTTTTGCTCATGTGAAAGTTTAGCATATTGTCATATTCCTTTGCTTCGTCCCACCTTCTGTTTAAGCAGGCGTCATAGAACTTGAGGATGAACTTGGGGTAAGCAAGGGCGTGGACACCAACGGCACCGACGCCACCAAGCAACATGCATAAATACAAAACTGTGTCCGAGCCGGTGAGGACGTTGAGCCTCTTTCCGTGTTTGCGGACGAGCTCACCCATCTCAATAGCGGGCGTGCACTCTTTCGTTGCCGTCATCCTGGGAAAGTCCTGCATGAAACGGTCATAGAGGCTGATATCGGCAGTGAAACCAGCTCCCTGATAGTTATAGAAAACTATCTGAATCTTGCTAGTAGCATCATGGATTGCCTTGTAGTGTGCGTAGCATGATTCAGCATCCAACCAGTTTGAATAATAGGGGGGGATCATGAGGACAGCATCAGCACCGATTTCCTCAGCGAATTTGGTACGTCTTATTGCTTCCCGTGTGTTCTGCCAGTGTGTCCCGATGATACAGGTCATCTTCTCACAGGCTTCCCTAGCAGCAACGGCGATCTGTTTAAATTCCTCAAAATTGGTAAGGAAATATTCACCATTACTTGCCACGGCAGTAATGCAGTGCATCCCCGCGTTTTCCAGATAGCGTATGTTTTCTTTATAAGCGGCGATGTCTAAACTACCATCCTTGTTAAATACCGTTGGCAGCAGACAGACGATTCCTTTAACTTCCTTCATCCTCTTTTACCTCCTTTAGTTCTATCTTATTGTGATACCTTTCTTTCTCGGAAGGGCTTTTAAGCTGCTTTATTCCTACATGCCGTCGGTGCGTCCTCCGTCACAGCGGATGACCTGTCCGGTGATGAATTCAGAGTCTTCGGAGACGAGGAAGAAGACCAAGTCGGCGATGTTTCTCGGGCCGCCAATGCGTCCGAGTGCAGCACCCCTCTTCCGCTCTTCAATGAGCCGCTCGGCTTCCTCCTTGGTACGGTGGGCATAGGTAAAATCAGTGAGTATCTTCCCGGGGGCGATGGAGTTCACGTTTATATTGTAGGGGCCAAACTCGCGAGCGGAGACCTTAGTGAGCTGGATAACGCCCGCCTTGGCTGCAGCGTAATTGGCCTGGTTTTCATAGGCGTGGCCCATGCCATCAATTGAGGAAATGTTGACAATCTTGCCGTAGCGCTGCTCCATCATATAGGGTGCTACCGCTTGGGTGCATAAGAAGACACCTTTGAGGTCGATATCAACCACGGCATCCCAGGTTTCCTCGCTCATCTCGATGATGGGCGCATTGAGCATGATGCCGGCATTGTTGACCATGATGTGAATCGCCTTAAACTTCGCTATGGTCTTTTTCATCAGGTCCTGGACATTTTTTTTATTTGTCACATCCGTTTTGACGGCAATTGCTCTTCCCCCATGGTCCTTGATTTCCTTGGCGCTAAGCCGTGCCTTTTCATAATTCACGTCGCTTATGACCACGGCTGCCCCCTCACCGGCAAGCCTCATCGCGATTGCCTTCCCGATGCCCTGAGCACCTCCAGTTACAATCGCTACTTTCCCGTTTAATTTCATGCTATCCCTCCATTGTTAACATCGTTCGTTCAGGTGGCGTTCACTCCCGCATTTTGATGTAAAGCTCCTCCAGTTTCTCTGCTGTGGGCACTCCCGTGCGCGCATCCCAGCCCATAAGGGTATAGTAGTAGTGCTTTGCCTTCTCAACTTTGGCCGCATCAAGGGTCTTTTCTGACAGAACTCCGTCTGTTTTGGGCTGGAAAAAGCGCGGGGGCAGTTTATCATCATCCGCGGTAAAACCCTCGCGGCAGTTGAATAGCCGGCCGACGGTCAGAATCCGTTCAGCAATTTGCAATTGCTCCACAAGGCTAGTATCCCACCCCGTGACCGCGGCGACGAGGTCAGCAAGCTGCTTATAGCTGTAGGGGAGGGAGTCACATAGCGACAGGGAGTCCATCAAGATTGTCTTGAACTGCACCAGCCGGAAAAGGGCTACCTTACGGGGGCCGATGTCGTCAAGCAGGGGAGGTTCAAGTATACCGAGGGGCATTAGCTCTGCAATCTGCGATGGGGTGGCATAGTTTGTATCTTGCAAATTGGTCTCGTGGTCAGCGCCGTGGGGATTGACCATATAGCCAAGCCCAAGTCCCGGTTTCAGACGCGGCTCGTGCAGTCCCATCTCTACCCCCTTGACCTGCATGGCAAGCTCCTCCGCCCCGCTGCCAATATTCTTGGCGGCACGGGCGGTTCCCTCTGCGAGCAAGTCACCGATGCCCTCACGCCGGGTAATCAACGGGATGAGCTTGAGTAGGGCTTCAGTATTGCCGAATTTCAGCTCAATGCCGCCTGTGTCCTTTATGGTAAGCAGTCCCTTCTCAAAGCACTCCATGGCAAAGGCAATCACGCCGCCGGTGGAAATGGTATCCAGTGAGTAGGCATTACAGAACTCGCTAGCCTTGCTTATCGCTTTTAGGTCATCTATGCCACAGTTTGAGCCGAACGCGGCGAGGGTTTCATATTCCGGTCCGCCATAGGCGGGGTCCACAGGGTAGGGCTCCTTGATTTTGACCACCTTTTTACAGCGTATCGGGCAGCCGAAGCAACCATTCATCCCTACCCGGATGGTGTCCCGTATTGTCTGCGCGCTTATCTTGGTTACCCCGGGAAATAACCCATCGCGGAAGTTGCGCACGGGCAGGTTTCCGATAGCCTCGTAAACATCCATCACATCACCAGTGCCAAACTCACGTAAGCCCTCTACCAAATGTAGGTTGGCAAGTAACCACTGACGTAGCTCCCTGACGCGTTCCGGTGCAGCGGCTTTAGGGGCTTTATTACCTCTTACGGCAATGGCCTTGAGGTTTTTAGAGCCCATTACCGCCCCTAGGCCACCTCTGCCGGCGGCGTCATAGAGCCCGTGCATGATGCAGGCGTAGCGCACCAAGGTTTCTCCTGCCGGTCCAATGAGGGCTAATTGTACAAGGTTATCTCCCAGTTCGGTTCTGATAGACTCCTGTGCCTCTTTCGTATTCATACCCCAGAGGTGACTAGCTTCCCTGATACTTGCTTCTCCATCATGGATCCAGAGATAGACTGGCTTATCTGCTTTACCTTCGATAATAATGGTATCATAGCCAGCACGCTTAAGTTCCACACCCCAGTACCCACCAACCTCTGACTTGGCGATGCCTTCGCTTAGGGGAGACTTGGCACCAACGCAGTGACGGCCGCTGCCCGGTAGCTGGAGTCCTGTTACTGGCCCAGTAGCGAAGACCAGCTTGTTTTCAGCGCCAAGGGGGTCAATTCCTTGCGGCAGTTCCTTCCAGAGAAAGTAAGAAGCGAAGCCCGCGCCACCGAGGTATCTACGGCAAAATAGCTCGTCAATGGTTTCCTCTGAGACACGCTTTTGAGAAAGATTGACCCTCAGGATTTTGCCATTGTAACCACCGGAAATTTGCTTTGCCATCTACTTTTCTCCTCTTTTTTAGTGCAGACCCCTTGTCAATGATATTGGTTATCCGCCTTTGCTTAATTGAATGCTGTATTCTAGCTACCTCGGCCTCTTCCCGTTATCCGAATTACCCTCTCTATTTTGCCATTTCTTACACCATATAACTTGTCATGGATGTTGATAACGAGGTTAATGCCATTAGGCACAATTTCCAGCCGGTCGCCGATCTTTAGGTCTTTATTGGCACCCTCCATATAATAAACCCAACTAGTTTCAGCGGCTACGCGCACAAACCGCAGGTCGGAACGCCCCTGGACATAGCCAAAGTTGGGTCTGCCGTTCCAGAAAAAGCCTGGTGTATCACTTCGCTCTATCACGGAATCGGCACCAAATGTCTTCCACCCGGCATCAACGATAACATGGTTTGGGTGTGACGTGCTCATCACGCTGACTAGCACCGTGGCCGCGCATTCCTCCCTGGTGTTGCCACCACTCATCGTATAGCGAATGTCACCGATGGCGCGTTGTCCCGGGTGAAGCTCAGTTATCTCAGGGAATCTCCCTTCCTTGATGAAACGGCAGGTATCAAAATGTGTTGGTGAGGCTCCCACCGAGACATGTGCTATATTGAAGCCTTCTTTCTTCAGCATCCTCGCCATTTCGCAGACTGTAGTTGCGAACTCGAATGCTACCTTGGCTTTGCTTTCTTCTGTTGGTTTAGTACCTATCTCGTGGGCATAAAGCCCGGCAAGCCCAATCCCCGGAAGCTTCTGAAGTTTTCTGGCCAAGTCCAGAGTAGGCTTACCTGGCAAAACACCATAGCGGTCATTGCCGAGATCAAGTTTTATGAGTACCGGTATCTTTTTACCAGCTTCCTGTCCAACTTGGGATATGCCCTCGGCTTGCTCAATCATGTCTACCACGATGGTGAGTTTAAGCTTAGGAAATACGCTGAGTAAGCTCTTTAGTTTCTCAAACTTGTGCTCACCGTAGAAAGGGTGAGCAACCAATATGTCAGTAATACCTTCCTCCGCCATTGGCACTGCTTGGTCTAATGGTCCTACTTCTATGCCGCACGCTCCTGCCGCAATTTGCATCTCGGCTATATCAACCGATTGGTGAACCTTGGTATGCGGTCGTAGTTTTACTCCTGCCTCGTCCGCTGCTTGCTGAATTCTTTTAATATTTTCCTCCAGCTTATCAAGATGCAGGAGAACCACAGGTGTGTCCAAAGATGGATAGAGAGTGTCTTGCTTTGCCATAATATTATCCTCCTAAATAATAATGATCTCAATCCCTTGACTTTTCCCGAAACCTTGGCATCTTATTACCCCGTGTAACACCTCTTTTTTCATTTGATATTAGGCTATTGTCAATGGTTCATGAAACTTGATATGTGCCCTGACTTTAACTCCTGCAACAGCAGCTGGCTCGGTCATCTCTCCTATACTTCTTTCCAGTGTGTCTGGCTTTACCAGCACAGCATCCGTAAAGCAAGTTTTTAGTTCTCTAACAATCTAGTCCAAATATCTTGGCTACATTTTTGCCTAATATTAGTTCTTTATCAGAGTTGGAAAGGAAATTGCAGTGGTTTTTCAGAAAATTAAGCGCCTGACCATACGTACAGAAACGCTCAACGTTAGGCATATCAGTTCCCCAAATAAGTTTCTTCGGCCCAAATGTATCAAATAGGTGCTTGATTATCTGTTGAGCTTCAGGGTAAGGATACTCACTATCTTTACCTATTATCGTAATAGGATAGGTTACTTCTAGAAACACTTTATATGTTGTAACCAAACGATGTACTATTTCAGGAATGTAGGGTTTGCCATCTTTCAGTATTAGTTTGACAGGGATACCCACGGTTATCACTAAAGTAATATCGGGGTGTTTTTCAAGGATACTTTCCCATCCTTTCAACTCATAGAGAAACTTGCTACCGGTAACCTCTGCATAGACAGGAATCGATAAAGAGTCAACCTCTTCCCAGAAGGGGTTATATATTTCCTCATCAAAGTTTTGCTTAAAGTTATTAACCCAGTTTGTACCTTGATCAAAAAATAGTCCTCTGAGTCCAAGTTTATCAATTGCACGATGCAACTCGCCGATTTGGTCTTCGTAATAAGCTCTTGGCTCGTCAATTTGAGTCAATCCAATAAATCTGTCCGGGAATTTCTTTACAGCCTTATGATAATAGTTCTTAAGTTTACCATAAGTATGACCATGTTGCAAAACCGCTTTGTCTACACCGACATAATTCATTTGTTCAATGAGGAATTCAGGAGACGCAACCATTTTCTGCATGCCAACAGGCATATATTGCTTGGAATAATCGACACCATCCACTGTCCACACATATCTACCGAATCCCCCTGCTCTAAAATTAACGTTCCGCCTTCCCTCTGGACCTGGTTTATCTTCATCCCAAAGGTTTTGCTCATTAATAATGCTGTAATCATCTACTCTACGAAGTGGTAGGAAGTGAGTGCTCATCATCTTCTGAGCGTACATTAACTGTATTCCCTCAGTTTTGTACTCTGAGTTTCCACCTAAGTCCGTAAATAGGTGAACATGATTATCAATTATCATTCTGTCTCTCCCCCTTTAGTAATCAGCTACTAAAATTCTATCCAGTCGGCCTCCTATCATTACTGTTTTCCTTGATATCCTAATGATAGAAACCTAACTTTGGAATGGTACTGCTTCTTTTCCTCCTAAAAAATTGGAACTAAGCTGTTTTAATAATCTTTCTATCGGGATCCATCACCTCCCTTCATCGTACTTTGTGGTGTCTTCACCCTAAATTCCGTTTCTATAGGGCAGGATATACCGATCCGCTTTTCCACCACATTCGGGACACTACCCCCGTGTAAACAACAGAGGGAGAAAAGTGGAAAGATCAGGAATAAACATGGTAAGCAAAAGCGTCGGCAAGAAAGCAAAAACTAAGAACAGTAGCACTGGCTTAAAATACTGGCCTATGGGCATATCCCCGGCTATATGCCCACCTAGATAGAGCAACGGGGCTACTGGTGGAGTAATCATCCCAAACTCTATATTGACACATGCAATAGTTGCGAAGTGAAATGGATTGAATCCTAGAGACACTGCAATAGGCAAAAATATAATGGCAGCTATTACGCAGTTTGAGGTATCATCCATAAACATACCCATAAAAAGCATAAGTATATTTAGCATCCCCATCAAGGCCCATTTATTGCTAGTAACAGACATCATCCACGTAAGTAATGCCTCAGAGACCTGCTCTACAATTAAAACGCGACTTAAAACAAAGAAAAAGAAGAGTATCATAGCGACGCTACCCACAAGCCGGGCTGCGTTCACTGTAGCGTTAAAGGCCACCCCGATTGTAATTGTCCGATAAATGAAGAAGCTAATGATAAGAGTGTAGAGCACTCCAAGGGCAGCGGATTCCGTAGGGGTGCCGAAGCCTCCGTAAATTATTCCGAGGACAACAACCGGTATTGCCAGGGTGAGAGCATTGTGAAAACCACTCTTTGCTATACCCTTAAGGTACGCTCCAAAACTAACCTTAGGTTGGATAAAAGCAGTAGGGATACGAGGGCATATTACCAAATGAGTAACAAATAAGAAAGACATAAGAATTAAACCTGGGATGGCGCTGGCGAGGAAGCACTTTGTTATAGATAAAAATCCCATAAAACCAAAAATTATCATGAAGGCGCTGGGTGGTATCAGACAGGATAAGACAGAAGAGGGAATCATTAAAGCAATAGCATATGATTTAGGGTAACCCGCTTGTTCCATAGCAGGCAAGAAAGCTTTCCCTATACCAGCTAAAGCGGCAAGAGCCGAGCCTGACATAGCCCCAAATACTGCGTTAGCCATTATTATTGCTGCTCCCAGACCGCCTCTCAGCCAACCAACCACAGATGTTGCAAAGGCACAGAGTCTATTTGCCATGCCGGAAACGTCAACTACTGCTCCTAACAAAATGTAAAGTGGCATAGCCAAAAGGACATAGGCACATTTAAGATGAAGGGACTGGGTTGTAGCCCACACCGGGTTTGTACCACTAATAGCCAATAAGACAATTGCCCCAGCAGCGAAGGACATGGCCACCGGCAATCGTATCACCATTAAGAAGATTACCCCCAAAAAAACAAGCCCTATTTCAACTATCACTTCACTTATCCTTGCCTTTTCTAACCCAGATAATCTGAGCAAACGCGTTTTTATTTATTATTCTAAACCTATACCTTCTGTAAGGTTCGTACGAATTGCTCTAGGTGGTGTAGGCCCATCAATCCGAGGCCAAGTACCAAACTAAACGCAATAACCAGCATAGGCCAGCCAAGAGGTTCTATAGTTATGCCTGCAGTAACAGTCCACCAAGCATAGTCAAACGCATAATAAGTAAATATAAAACAAACCGTGAAAGAGAGAAAACCCACAATCAAGTCAAGAGTCCGGCGAACACCTGAGCGCAGAGGAATTGCCTCAATGAGGCTAATCCTGATTTGAGCCCCGTCCCTACTGGCATTGGCAGAGCCGATATAGTAAACGTATACCCCCGCTACTACCGTGGCTTCTTCCAAGCCCAAAATCGCAAAGCTAAAGAAAAAACGCAAGACAGACTCAGTGGCAATAGCGATTGCCACCAGCAATAAGCCAACGGCCGGAATTAATGTCTCTATAAATCTGGCACCACCAATCCACTTGTTAATCGGCATAAATTTAATCCCCACCCTTGATACTACCTTGTTTACTCCGCTGTCTTTCATGCACATATTTCCATCCGGTTATGTCACAAGAATCTGTTTTCCGCGTAGAAGTGTTTAAAGATTTGCCAGTTCTTCCGCGAGGACATCACTAACAAGCATGTACCCACCTTTGTGAGTTATTAGAATAGGCATCTTAGCTGCCACTGCCGTGTACTGAGGGGTTATGCCACATCCCCACCATAATAAAACATCCTCTGGCCTTGGCAACTGGTCATAAGAGACACTCGGCTTTGTTATATCTACTCCTATAGCTGCTGGATCTCCTATATGTATGGGTGGGCCATGAGATGCCAAATATCGTGAGGCTACTTGAGTGGCACGGACCGCGTCGCGGCTTCCCTTGAATGCCCGGCCCGAAACGACCATAGGACCGCCGAATGGACCTGCCACAGCACAGGGTATGCTACTTACATAGGCACCCAACGAACGGTAATCGACGTTGGCAGCTTTCAGTGCCCAGCCAACCGTGATGCCACAACCAATGAGGAAACCGACCAGATCGTCACTCCAGTACCTAGTGACATCGGTTGGCTCGTCAATGAGTTCTCCATCTATGAAAACTCGGTAGCGAGGCAGGTCCGTACGAAGGTCGGCATTTGGAGCCACTAATTTAGGATGGGGAGAGCCAGGTTCAGTCACATCAACTATTGGGCAAGGCCTGGGATTGCGTTGACAGAAATGGAAAAAATCAAATGCATAATCTTTGGGAACTATGGCTAGGTTGAACTGCGCATAGTTTCGGCAAACGTTCATTGTATAGTCTGTCCATTCTGCCCTCCTAACAAGTTCGCGAAACTGCTTGGGCTGCATCCCTAGCTCTTCAGAGGTTGTTTTTCTCAAGTCTTTCTCCCTTCATAGAAAACTCCCGTGAAACTCTGCTCTTCGGGGTTATTAGGGGGGCTGGAGGAGAGAACATGTTTCTACCCCCCTAATTTACCTTAAGAGTCTTGTCTTATACGGACCCTATAAGCCAGCAGCTACAATCTCATCGTAACCAAAAGCACCCTGCCGTGCTCTCACCCACTCCTCGGTTAGGATACCATAACCATAATCCATCTCATCTAAAGTTAGACCCCAAGGGAGGGGATTAGCATTTGCTCTTACAAGGTCGACAAGGTCCTTGCCTATCAACTCATCAGCTAACGCCCACGATTCAGCACGAACTTTCTCAGCACAGGTAGCCCACTCATCGCCATCTAAGGTAACTACCACTTGCCAGTCTAATAGCTCATTCCAATTATCCACCACGTCGGGCCCCAATTTCTCGTACGCATATGCTGTAGTCTCCCCCATCGCATTTACGAGTATATTTTGGTCTTCCACTGACAAAGTATTAAACAGGTCTAGGTTCATAATAACATAGCAGCAAGTCCACATATCCCAATATGTGTATATGTAGGTGAAGGCGTCCCCATACATTTCGAATTCCGTGTTAGTACAACCAGATGCGGCATCAATGGCGCCTGTAGCCAACGCTGAGGCAACCTCTGACATAGGCATTGTCACCGGTGAAAAACCCAAGACTTCAAGTCTTTTCGAAAAGATCTTATTGGGCTGGACTCTGCACTTGCGGCCCTCTGGGTTTAGAGGATCAAACAGCTGACGCGATTGGATATTGTCTTCAACACTGGGGATAAGACCAACAAGCTTCCAATTAGACTCTTCAGCTATTAAATCCCAAATAGGAAGCATCCACCCATCTGGTGCTTGATACATGTCCTGTGCCTGCTTAAAATTATAGTTAATATAGCCCAGAGCCCTAAAATCCCACTTGGGGTTTATCGCGGACGAAGGCCAGACAACCGCCAGTTCTTGCGTACCGGCAGCAACCGCCTCCTGTTGAACGGTGTGATCGCCAAGTAGAGTGCCTGGATAGAACTTAATGGTTATCCTTCCATCTGAAAGCTCAGCAACTCGTTCGATAAAATATTCAGAGCACTCATACAACAAGGACCCTTTGGGGTTTTGCTCGCCCAATTTCCATTCGTAAGTAGGCTTTGCCGGTGTTGGCGCCGGTGCTGGAGCAGGCGCCGGTGCTGGCGTCGGCGCAGGTGCCGGCGCAGGGGCAGGGGCAGGGGCAGGGGCGGGCGCCTCTTTAGCACAGCCAGGCAAAAAAGCTATAGTCAGCACTGCTGCCAGAACGATTACACCGACTAACTTAAACAAGTTCTTTCTTCTCATTTTCCCTCCTATTAAGATTTTATCTTGCCAACCTTAAATGCTTAACACTACCTCATTTCTCACCTCCTTGGGTGCTCTATTTCTCTAAATGATACGATGTTTCAAATTTTCAATAGAGGCAGGATGGCCACTTGCCGGATTACGCCTAGGGTTGCAACGGGAGGGGCTCCAACACCAGCTTCAGTTACGCCCTGATCTCCCCCGGCAAGGCCCGCCTACGCTCAATTAGCTCCTTTATAATCATTATTCACCATCCGCTCTTTAATCAATCCCTTATATTCTTCGGGGAACATTTAGCTCGCTCCCCTAAATTTTCAATATATGCGGGATGCCACTTGCCCGATTATGCCCAGGGCTGCAACGGGAGGGGCACCAGCTCCAGCCGTTCGCCCTGGTCTCCCCTGGCATCCCGCCTACACTCAATAAAAACAAAAGGCTCAAAGGTTACCCCGTACTCCGGGTCTCTGAGCCATTTCCTTGACTTGCCTTTAGAATTGATGCAGAATTAAAACAGTTAGATAACTTCATCCGTGCTTTCTATTTAACCTTCTGTTGTTCCCGCAGGTCTTTTCTATTTAACCTTCTTTTTCCTCCCTTTTCTCCCTTGCCATCCTCTCCTTCATTGCCTCCTCAAGACACCTACCCAATCCCCTGTCAGAACTGATAATTCCCTATATTCTTACATTCCCCCCCCCGCTTGGTCAATAGCCAGTAGGTATGAAATTTTGTCACCCGAATGGATAAGGCCACGTAACACCTAAGGGTTAAGTTGCTGTTGATTGCTTGACATTCATGGGCTATCTCGGTTAATATATCATATTCGAAAATCGTATATTCTTCGGCTTTATTTGCTAAGCATTATGAGTTGGAGGTACGAGACGCCGAAAATAAGGGTACTTCTGGTAGAAGCTTCGGGGATTTTTTGTGCGGGGCTCGTTAAGCTACTGCAGTCCGAGTCGAGCATTGACGTAGTCTCGGTGCCTAATATGGTATCCCAAGCTGTCAAGGCTGCTAGGGCATACAAGCCGGATGTTGTGCTCACAGATATCAAATCCTCTAAAGGTAGCAGCATTAAGCTAATACAGCATATTCATGAAGTTGTGCCGGACGCTCATATCATTGTGCTCACCCACTCTACAGCCATGGACGACTTCTTTCCTGCTATTAAGGCAGGGGCTACAGGATACATATCCAAGGATAGCAACTGCCAAAGCATTGTTAAAACAATCACTCTTACTACTGAAGGGAAGCTCATTATAGGCCCACCGATGGCAGTAAGAGTAACTAGGGCACTCCAGGTCTTAGACGAATACCGACACGGGGCACAACAGAACCTCCTGAACACCTTGAGCCAACGAGAAAGGGCAGTCCTGACCCTCATGGCACATGACGCTACTAACAGGGAAATCGCCAGTGCCTTGTTCATCACTGATAACACAGTTAAGATACACGCGCGCAACATCATGCACAAGCTACACGCACGCCGTCGCCTAGAGGCAATGATCTGTGCAGTAGAAGATGGCATGCAATTTAGCGAAGATGGCACTGGTGCAGAGCACATGCAGCAACTGTAGCCAAGGACGTTGCCCTAACAGTCCACGTGGATAAGGACCACTGTCAAGCATCAATACCATGTCGTCACCACCCGCTCGCCGGCATGCCCGGCAAGTTTCAACGGTAATCTCCGGAGCGACATGTAACTTGTAAGCGGTGACCCCCTGTTTCTTGCAGGAGATGACCTCGTCTGCATATTCCTGAGGGGAGGACAAATCATAGGAACTGGCGTATACTCTTATTTTGTCGCGATATGCACCCAAAAGCTTATAAACTGGCTGCCCCAGTGCCTTGCCGGCAATGTCCCATAATGCGATATCTACATACGCCATATCCCTTAATGTTATTTTACTGTAGTATTTAGAACCCCTGCCAGCATCATACCAGAGCCATAAATCTTGCCAAATCCTTTCTCTGTCAAGAGGGTCTTTACCAACTATCATTTGCCTAATTGCACTAACGGTTGACTCAGGCACTTCTCTATCATTAGAAGCAAAGCCCTCTACTCCGTCATCGGTAATAATCCTTAGTAGGGGAAAAGGTACTTTCCTTCCGACACTTGGAAAGCCAGTTCGTCCTTCTCCAGGGTGCTGAGGCTTCTCGTGACGATACAGTTCATATCTGACATCTTTAATTTTCATAATTACTCCGTTCTGATAGTTATTTTTAAGAGGGCTCTCAGCCGAAATTACAACTAAGAGGCAATGGCATACAGACCCTACTTTTTAAGATTCATAGCCCGAAAGATGATTGAGGGATTGGTTTTGCAGTAATCGGCAAAGCCTTCCAGCTCCCTCAATTCGCCGTATTTAGCGATGAGTTCCTCCATTGGGCCGACATCAAGCGCCTCAGTTGGGCAGGTGGTTACACAAACCGGGGCTTTACCCTCGCTAAGACGGTCTAAACATAGGTTACACTTCACGATGCCTACCTTGCCTGCAGTAACTACCTTAGGCGCATCATAGGGGCAGGCCTCTGCACAAAGCTGACAACCTGCGCATTGTTCCGGGTCGGTAATGACTACAATGCCATCCTCGGCACGCTTCACCAGGAGCCCATTCGGGCAGGCGGGAATACAGGCTGGTTCTATACAATGAAAACAACTAAGGAAAAGATACGATAAGGATACATCAGGAAACTCTCCTTGCTCCTGTGGCACAAGTTGTATCAGATCAGGCATTTCTTGGTCTAGCTGGTTCCAACTGCGACAAGCCGCCACGCAAGCATAACATCCAATACACCGAGATTGATCAAAGTAAAACCCGATTTGCATTTTCATCTCCCCTTAAATTTTCTCGACCTGTACCAGTGCTGTGTTGCTACAAAAAGCTCCGCCAGGCGAGTGCTCCCCTCGAGTTAGGACATTGGCGCATCCTCCTCGGTCCAGCCCTGAAGGGTCAGGCTCATACCACGCCCCCTGATAAATACTGACTACCCCGGGCATTATTCTATCGGTCACCTTGGCCTGGATACTAATGACACCTCGGTCATTAAACACCTTAACCTGGTCATGCTCCTTGACATCCCTCAGTTTGGCATCGATCGGGTTGACCCAAACCTCATGGGGCTCCAGTTGTCTATACCAAGGGATATTGTTGAACTGGGAATGGGTTCTCTTCCGAGAATGCACGGTTATCAGTTGTAGTGGATACTGCTCGCGCTTAGGATCAGTTGGTCCTTCCCAGCCTTCAACGTATTTAGGAATGGGAGGTAAGACATCCGGGCGGTTGAAATCAGCTATCCGCTGGGAGAATATTTCAATCTTCCCCGATGGGGTAGGGAATGGATAATGGTCAGGGTCCTTAATCTGATTCTGGAAAGCAACATAAGGTTCGGGTGTTTCCAATTTGTAGAATCCGCTGGCCTTAAAGGCATCATAATCAGGGATGCCATGCTTGGCAACGAAGAGCCTGAGCCATTCATCCTCTGTTTTGTCATTGTAGCCAGAAATCCCCATCTTAGCGGCTAGCTCGGTGAAGATGTCTAGGTCGTTCTTTGATTCGTAAAGTGGTTCAATTGCCTTATTGGCGTAAAGGGCATAGTGCCCGGAGATATCGGGAAGCCTGATATCGTTACGCTCACACCAAGTGGTAACGGGAAGAAGGATATCGGCAAACCTTGCCAGGGGGGTCATGAACTGGTCATTAACCACCACAAACTCCAGCGTCTTAATTGCCTCCACTGCTCTATTTATCTCGTATGACTGATTAAGACTGTCCCCACCTGCTGAGTAGAGCATCTTGTAGTCACTAAAGTAGCCTCCCGCTTTTCCCCTCAGGATGGCATCCCAAACCTTACTAAAATGTAACTTATCAGCCGTATATCGGTATATTCCTTTCACCGCATACTCATGGAGGGGTTGGTCCTTTTCTACAGGATTGGGAGGCATCGGCAGGTCGTAATCGTCGGGTTGCTCCCTTGGGGGCTCAGTTTCTCGCGGCAGTGGACCACTGGGACTTTCCTCTAGACAAGCGGCAGCACCGCCATGAATGCCAATATTACCGGTCATTGCTGACAGGGTGGCAGCAATCCTATGGTACTGCTCCCCTCTGGCAGTGCGACCTGGGGCATGGGAGGGGATAATGGCCGCTGGCTTGGTGGTAGCATATTCCCAAGCTAAGGTCTTTATGGTTTCGGCTGGTACTCCGGTAATCCCTTCCGCCCACTCCGGAGTTTTAGCTACACCGTCCTCAACACCGGTAACATAATCCCTGAATTTATCAAAACCGACAGTATAGGTATCCAAGAAGTGTTGGTTCTGTAACCCTTGCTCAAGGATAATATAAGCCATGGCTGCCAGCATGGCAGCATCGGTACCGGGGCGGATGGGAATCCATGATGAAGCCCAGGAGGCACAACTATTGGTGAATCTAGGGTCTACACAAATGATTTTAATCCCTTTTTCTTTAGCCTGCGTCAGATACCATCGGGTCTCAGTGCCAAAGACAGATTCGGCAGGATTGCATCCCCAAAGAATGATCATTTTAGAATTGAGCAGGTCAGCTCTATCGCTTCCAATATTAATCATGCCGTAAGTGGCCAGGCTAGCGAAAATTCCTCCTTGCTGGGATCTAAGATTCCAGTAGCCGGTCTGTCCCCCGGCCATGTTGAGGAACCGGGAAAGGGCAGCGCTTGAGTGGAGCCGCCCTGCAGAACCAGACCCGCTTACACTGAGGATGGCCGCTGGTCCATAGGTATCCCTGATGTGGGTGATTCGTTCTGCTATCTCATCCAGGGCTTCATCCCAGGAAACTCTGACAAACTTACCTTCACCCCTCTCACCACTTCTTTTCATAGGGTACTTCAAACGGTCAGGAGCATAGACTCGGTAATGATAGAGAAGCCCGCGAAGACAGGGGCGCATTGCTGGCAACCCCACATCACGAGCCTCTATTTTGGTAATTCTCCCATCTTCAACGTAGATGTTAAGGGGACAACTTCCACCACAGTCATGACAGCAAACAGAAGGAATGGCCTTCATTTCACTGGAATCCTCCTCTCTGTGAATGTATACTAGCTATTAAGCCGGGATTTCCCATTTCAACTCTTGATGAGGGTAGACCCGGTCCTCATCGCCACATACCGGGCTGTCCTTGCTCCAACCACTGAGTTAGGAGCTTTCACATCCCCCGCAGAGTGGAAAGACCTCTTCTTATCTCCCTCTTTTTTCTAGTAGCTCTATCTTGGCTTAGATAGCCAAGTTTCTGCACCATAGCTAGCCCCGCCAATCTTCCTTCTTCCATAGCTATGCTTGCTTCCTCAACTCCATCACTATCTCCAGCAACGTAGATTCCTTCAATTGTAGTTTCCATGTTCTTGTCATGAATAGGTAAATGCCCACCTAATGCGGAAGAAAATGTTAAAGCACATCCAGCCATTTGTGCTAATGCGACTGATGGGTGAAGCCCAATAGCAATACAAACGGTATCAGCAACTAAAGTTCTTTCTGAGCCTTTGATAGGTTTCCATGAGCTATCTAACTTGACAATAACGACTTCTTCCACTTCCATATTACCCTTTACTTCTTTAATAGTAGAAGAAGTGAGAATTGGCACTCCCGCTCTACAAATTTTAGCCTTTTTATACGATAAAAATCTAGCGAGAAATCTAGTCAATTCACCCTTATCTTCACTCAGCTTTTATACTTCGAAACCTTGAAAAGGCAAAGGCTTTAATTGGTATCGAAGTTCTTTTTTCTATTATTAGCTCTGATATCAATTTCCCTGTTATCGGAGCAAGTGCAACTCCATCCGCACCGTGCCCTGTAGCTATAATAAAGCCCGAAGGATTATCCACTTTACTTAAAATGGGGAGGCCATCTACATAACATAATGGCCTTAACCCAGCCCATGCTCTAATACAATTGACACCCTTAAGTTTAGGCATAAATTCAATAGCCCTTCTCACTAGACATCGTATTATTTGCATAGTTACCGCATTATTATAACCAGCAAAATCATAGCTACTCCCTATAAGCCAATTCCCGCTACTTTCTTGTAGCAAAGTTCCTGCGACTCTAAATTTTACTCTTGGCTCTTTAGATATTTCTACTGCTTCCTCTTTATTAAAGGCTGCAGGGGGATAATCTGTATCTTCTATAATCCTCCACCTCCCATATGGAGCTGGTTCCGTCACTGCAATCTGTCCCCTTTGTGGGCGGATAGGTATAGTAATGCCGACCATTTTCCCAATTTCGGGAGACCATGCCCCCGCAGCATTAACAACGAAGTTAGTTTTTATCTCTCCCCTATCTGTAACAACAGAGGCAATCTTACCTTTGTCCGTTTCTATTTTTTTTACTTCGGTAGAAAGAAGAAATTCTGTTCCCAGTTTACCTGCAGCGCGTGCCAACCCATAAGTTAACTTAAACGGATTGATTTCAGCTTGATCCGGTACCTCTATTCCACTAACTATATCCTTTCCTAAAGTAGGTTCTAGTTCCCGGATCTCATCTCCTTCTAGTAGTCGGGCATTCACTCCGTTTCTGCGTAGATCTTGGACTTGTTTTTCCATATCAGGATACCGCTGTTCATCAACACTACATAGTAAATCCGGCATCTTCCTATATTCAGTATCATATCCTATTTCGCTAGATAGGTTTTCATGCAACTTGACACTTTCCCGCGCAAGTTCACGGAAAGGTGGCTCAAACGTCAAAATACATCCACCCTGATTAGACCCAGAAGCGCCAAGGCATAATCCTCCCTTTTTTTCTATTACTGTTACCTTGGCCCCTTTCTTTGCTAAGTAGTAGGCTACTGAACATCCTATAACACCTCCTCCTATGACCACTACATCCGCTATTCTATTCAACCTTCACCTACCTCACCTTCAGTCGAAAATCCTATCTTAATTGGCCGTGCAGGAGGACGTTTGCTAAAGGGCAATATCTCACTTACCTTTATATTTGTCTCTTCGGCTATTATTCTTTCTATTAGAGGCTCACATGTTCTGCCCTGACATAAACCCATTCCACCACGTGTTAATCTTTTAACCTCATCACATGTTTCAAGATTAAATTCCCTAATAGCATCCCTTATCTCTTGTTCACTGATCTCCTCACACCTACAGATTATCTTATTTACCTTTTTCCCCATCAGCACAAAACTCCTTACTCACTTTCCCATCATGGTAGTTGGGAGCCACAGGGCAAGCTGGGGGAAAATCGTAACAATTCTTTGGCTCTCCTTCCGAAGCTTTTCTTTCGCCGAACAATTATGGTAGAGGATACTTACCATAGTCTCTGATAGCCTTAACCATTGCTACATAATTCTCCGGTTTCACTCCAGAGTGAATACTACTACTGGACATGCAGATAAGTCCTCCTCCCTTGCCAGCTTTTCTTATGACCGCCTTCGTTTCTTCTCTTACTTCCTCGGTAGTTCCTGTAACCAAAGTAGTAGCACCGTTAACATTCCCCATCAGGCAAATCTTACTGCCAAATCTATTTTTTGCTTCACCTATATCCATTCCCGCCACCGGGTCTATTGGGTGAATGCCATCTGCACCAGAATCAATGATTGTATCAAAGATAGACCAAATATTTCCATCAGTGTGCTTAAGACAGGGCACACCTCGGTCGTGGGCATACTTAGCAATCTTTTGGAATGAAGGTGCAACAAACCTTTTTATAAATTTAGGAGATACCATCGGGCCTTTTGTCATTGCCCAATCTCCGCAACTGAAGACTATGTCAGCACCCACATCTAAACAATTCTCTATGTACTTTAGCTGGTAGTTATCAACGATTTCATTTACACGGTCTACAAGACCAGGGTTAGTTATCATAGCCTTAAAGTATGCTACATCTCCAAGTAGAAAGTCTCCGGCTACTCTGAGAGAGTCACTAACCTCAATAATGATAGCTCTTTTGCCTTTGAACCTCTTCACAAGCTGCTTTAGTCTTTCATATCGCCAGTCCAGGTCTGGGTCAGGAGGCACATAGCTATCAAGGTCATTCTCCGATTTGATTGCTGGCGTTATGGGATGGCAATCCACTTCCTGTGTAAAGCGGACAGTTCCTCCCCATTGGTCTCGGTAAATACCCTTGCCCTTGTCCAATGCCTCATACTTCCAGGCTGATTCTCTATCGTAAAAGCATACCCCGTCCATGTCCATGAACTCGATAAAGTTCTCAAAAGAGCTGCCGGGTAGTATAGCGTCCCTTACCTTTTTATCAATTATGTCTTCAAAGTGCGGGACTACGTCCGGCTCCTGGAGTTTGATTGTCTTGAGCAGTCTTTCCAGTCCTGTAAGCATATTATCTCGTCCTCTAACTAAGGCTTCCCTATAAGGGCTACAGCTACTTTAACAGCCACAGCCCCATCAGCGGCATAAGCATCAGCCCCAATCTTATCTGCCCACTCCTTGGTTACGGGCGCACCACCGACCATTATCTTTACCTTATCTCTAAGTCCAGCCGCTTTTAAGGCCTCAATTGTCTTGCCTGCATTAGGCAAAGTCGTAGTCAGTAAGGATGACATTCCAAGAATCTGGAAGTCACCTTCTCTTACTGCCGAGCAAAAATCCTCCGGGGCTACATCAATACCCAGGTCAGTAACCTCCCACCCGTTCCCTTCTAGCATCATAATGACAATGTTCTTCCCTATGTCATGAATATCGCCTTGAACCGTCCCTATTGCTGCTTTTCTGTTTAGCTTATCTTCTCGTCTGGTTAGCAATGGTCTCAACCACTTTAACACTGCTCCTGCTGCCTCTCCTGACATTAAGAGTTCGGGCAGAAAAATCTCCCCCTTCTCGAACTGCTCGCCAACCACTTGCATCGCTGCCATCAAGCCCTTATCTAGTATCTCGTTAGCTGATATGCCTGTATCAACCGCTGCCTTGGTTAACTTATCAGTCTTGGTAACATTTTGCTCAATTATACTCTCTGCAATCTCGCTTAAATCAATCATAACCGCTTACTTTTATATCCCCTTTTCTCGCCTGCTCATTGCCCTTAGGGTGGCATTGACTTTGCCCGTAACCAAGCTACTCACCCCTGGCAGACTAACGGTGTTTCCTCGCAACAGGTCATTAATAACCGTCAATCTGTTTCGGGAAGTAATCTTCCAAGTTCCCCTCTCGATAGATATCCAGCGTGGTGCAGTGCAGGCACCCACCAAACGGGATCACCTGTTCATAAGGAATCGGGAGCACCTCAAAGCCGAGCTTATCCAGCTGCTCACAATATGTTGTCTCATGCGCTTCCACGCAGATTGTTTTGGGGTCAATGGAGAAGGTGTTCATCGATATCCACGACGTACCCTGCCGCACACCTACCAGAGCAACCTTCTGATTGTGCACATAGATCGGCTCCACCGCAGGAATCATCTCCCAGTCATTTCTCTTGAACAACTCCCATAGCTCTGGATTGTGCGGTGGGCGGTCTGGATTATATATCATCAATCCCGGCCGCAGTGCCACCATGGTATCATCAATGTGCCGTGGATGCACACTCCTCTCTGGCTTATTGGGGTCGTCAGGGGCGCTAAATCCTACAGGGTGAACCCGGATACCAAACTCAGCGAACATCCGCTTCAACCAGTCCATGCCTCTCTTGTTGGTTACGGATGAGCACTGGTGGAAGATGTCTCTGCCGCAACGCAGGGCATCGGCAGCATCCCACAGCGGCTCCTTCTCGGTCAACTGGAATTCCCAATTGTACAGCCGTTTCTTCTTTTCTTCAAACGTCCATACGTGGTCGAAGTAGTAGTAATAGTTCTTGACGAAGGACTCGTCTGTCAACCGCGGCTTGGGAGCGGTAAACCAAACAAGCTCAGGGTCTTCTTTGAAGTACTGCTCAAAGAGCGGACGCAGGTTCAGATACTCATACCACCGCGAGCGCATGGAGCTCGCAGCCTCAATGATGTATTTGCCATGACACAGAAACACGTCCCGCATGTTATTGACCCCATAGCAGTTCAACTGTGTCCAATCCGGTGTCGAAACCGGTTTATTAAACATACAGGGATGAATCACTGCCCGGTCCACCTTCACTCCCCGTTTCTCAAGCACTGACACGAAATAGTCCATTTGCTCGTTGGCAGCATCTATCATCTCCTGTGGAAAGGGCCCGTACGACCCCAGTGGGTAGCCGCCTCCCGGCAGGTCAAACTGCCAGGCTGGCTCCGGAGCAGGGATATTCGTCCCCTCTGGCCTTCCTACAAGCACATGCTTCAACGGGTCCCACTCATTCCAAGAATTTACTATCTTTGGCACTTAAATGCCCTCCTTTATTTATTAGGCTATGTTTTCTCTTTCATAAAGTGGACTGATAATCCACTCCTGGTTCCTTTACAACTTAAACCGGTTAGCAAGATCTTTATCTATCCATGACACGTCTCTGACGCGGTCCTTGCCTGATTTAACAATAGATACCTTCGACATCAAGCGGGTCAGATTTTCACCACCGCACAGAGGGCAGCATGGAGAAGAAGTATCAGAGAAACTTCTCCGGATAGCAACCCTCTGTCTGCATCCCTGGCAATCATACTCATAAAGGGGCATACTCATTCCTCTTGTAACAATTATTTAATTGGACTCCAGAGTTTTCATGTAAACCGCCCATTCCTCATCCGTTATCAACCCCTTCTTTCGGTAGTATTCCCTGGCCTCCTTCAACACATCCTCGATGATCTGCTCTTCACCAGAGGTCAAAGGCTTCGGCTTATGCGTAGCCAGTATTTCCTCCATCATCTCTTTTGCATGGTCAATGGCATCTTTCTTGCCCGTCTTTATCCATACCGGGTATACCTCTCTGTCAGTAGCCTTCGGTATAAACTGCTCTTCCTTCCACCATTTTCTGGTATGCTCCCTATTCAAGTAGTGTCCCGGGATTGGCCCCACCTCATTTATCAGGTTTATGGCCAGCCTTTCATCGTTGACTACCACTCCTTCAAGGAAGTGCCCTATCCAGCCGGCTATATCATCGTCTAGTATGGACAGGATAGGACTGTAGAACAGCTCAACAGCTGAACCACCGTGAAAGACATGCATATTACCTCCGGATAGAGCGGAAACTAAAGTGCCTGTTGCCTTCTCGAAGCCACACTGGAAGTCTATCTTCTTCGAGTTGCTCGTAAATCCGGCGGTACTGAATGACGGGATGGCATACCTTCGGAGAAGCTGATTAACCATTACAGTGGTAAGGCCTTTTGATACGGCACCATAACGAGGAGTTCCTCTTTTCATATCCATTGGCTTTATACCATGCTGAATCGATATACCAATCCCCGGCTTTATAAGCTGCCCCATCACTATATGAGCCATCATTCCGGCATCTGCTAGGACTGTCGCTGCAGCAAGAGTAGCTGGCCCTTCCGCCCCAAGGGTAAAAACAGTGGCGGGCGAAAGAGGAAAGCCAGCCTCAGCAAATGAAAAGGTAGCGTCAACCACTTCCTTGTAAAACGTCAGGGGAGTTGCCATACCCAATTCTCCCTGAAGATTTATTCCCAGTTCCTTTGCCATCTTTATGGCAAATTTCTCACAGTCAAGCGAGTAGCCCATGTGTTCTGCCTTACCTGAATATCTTAGCCCACTAGCAAGGTTCTCCAGCATCACCATACACGAAGGAATACCTGCCCTATCCATATAAAACTCGTAAGCACCGGCAAAATGCATGTTCTCCAGTGCATCCGCAACTATCATAGCCTCTCTATGTTCTTTTATCGTCGCTGGCCTGGTCTCCCAGGTATCCAGGTCAACGTACCTCATACCCATTCCCTGCAGGAAATAGAAGGTATTCCCACCAATCCTCAAATCATATTTCGGGTCTCTTGCCTTGGCTAGATAGCTACTGGGACATTTCCTGAGGCAATCCTCAACCAACCAGGGTGGTATCCTCACTCTCTTCTCTTCAAAGTCAACCTGGCAGTCGTTTTTAGCAAATAGCTTCAAAGCTCTGTCGTGTTCTACCCTAACCCCTGTGGTCTCAAGGACATCCAGTGCGCCTCTATGGATAGCATCCAACTCTTCCTCGGTCACTACTTCCAATGCTTTAAATCTGCGTGTGAAGCCTTTTAACATTTTATCCTCCTTTACCGGTTAGCTTTCTGGCTAGGCTCACTGCACCAGGTGCGGTGGGGTCATATCCATCGGCCCCGATAGCCTTGGCAAACTCAGCATTTATCGAACCCCCGCCCACCATGATCTTTACTTTGTCCCTGATACCTTCTTTCTTTAAGAAATCAATTACCCTCTTTTGTTCCGGGGCGGTCATGGTCAAGAGGGCAGACATCGCCAGGATGTCCGCTTCATACTCTCTTATCGCTTCTGTGAACTGCTCAGCCGAAATGTTTACACCCAACAGATGCACTTCAAAGCCGGCAGCGGTGAGCAAAGTAGATACCATGGTTATGCCTATGCTATGGATATCCCCAAAAACAGCGCCAGCCACAACAGTACCTAAGCTCTGCTTTTCCCCTCCTGCTCTCTTAATCGCTTCATTCAGAATGGGGGTAGCACTTTGCATGGACTCTGCTGCCCCAACAAGGTCGGGAAGCCAAAGCTCCCCTTTCTCATAGCCATCCCCAACCTGCCTGATAGCCTCTGTCAATGCACCCAATGCCTTGACAGGGTCTACCTTTTCCTCCACTGCTTTCCTGGCCCAACTTGCTGCCCCTTCACAGTCATATGCCACCACCGCCTTCTTCAGATTCTCTAAAATCTCAGTCTCCATCGAGCCTCCTTCTCAAGTAATTATTTGTTCTCTTGTTTGTTGATATAAGCTACATTTAGCCTCTTTGAACTAGGTTCAAAACTCCAATCTTAGCCACACTCCTTATACATAACCAGCAAAAGGACGCCGGACTACAGCATTGTAGACCCAATTTACCATGGTAGTAAAGTCAAAGATGGGCAGCCTAACTGCTTTTTGAATAGCACATGCATAAGGCGCCATCTCGGTACACTCAATGAGGATTGCACCAATATCCGGGTTCTCATTAACAGTCTGCTTGGCAAGGCCAGCCAGTTCCTCCGCGAACTTTGCATTGTTGAGATGCCCTGTATTCCGAAGCACATTCTGCATCTGAGGCAAGCCCTCAGCACCAGCAATAACAACGCGAGACAAATCGTCAACACCACAGTTCTTAAGCACAGGAGCCGATGATAAAATACGACCACTAGCACAAATAATACCCACCTTCTGACTAGGCTTGATTGCACGGCTTATGATTGGTATCTGCATAAGGCTGGAGAGAAAAGCAGGGATATTCACTGCCGCAGTAATCTCAGGCAAATAGTTGGCGAAATAACCACAGCAACTTGTAATTGCCCGGCAACCCTCTGTTTCTAACTCCTTCGCTGCCTTGATGAACTTTTGTAGAAAGATGGGATCAGGCTCAGCTGTTACTGACTGGTTGACATCCCCCTCTACGTATTTGTAATACACCGGGAAACTAAAGGTAGTAGCATTACCTACGTTGCCTGGAACCAGGGGAAGCCAATCACCAGATGCTATAAGAATCCCGATGGCGTTGCCTCCTATTACGTGCCCTTTTTTTACATAAACCTCTTCATCGTCATAACCAACTGTATAAGTGTACATCATATGCCTCCTTGTTTCTTTAACATTACCGCCCTAAACTACAGCTTCAACTTACTGTCCGCAAGCAGGGCAGACAACCTGAACACACTCCAGCTCATCTCATCACCCTGGTCTTCCCTGGCAGTGCCCGCCTATACAAAATCGCTCACCTTTGATGGTTTCCTTACACCCCCTGGCTCACCTTATCAGAGAATATTCCCGGATAACCCTTCTTTCACCAAATTTCCTTTGCATATAAAATCAAAGGCTCAGACTATACCCATACTCTGAGTCCCTGAGCCCTTCATTTAACTTATCGTTAGTATTTGTTTTACAATATAAACGAGAGATAAAACCACTATTTAACTACCCCTGAAAGACCTGTTGGCGCAGGCCTTTTTCTACTTTAGTTGTTTTTTCTTCTCTGCTTCCTCCCTCGCCAACTTCTCCTCAATTGTCTCCTCAAGCCACTGCCCCAATGACTTTCTTGCACACCAATGCTTCTACTCGAGCTTTGTGAAGAGCCTCTGGATCTATCAATATATTGCAGGGCTTTCTAACAATCTTTTTATTTATCGAAGTTACCATAGGGCTAAGGTAGCAATATAGCACTAAATATCATTTTTGTCAATGCCGTGTACTCGTTCATAAAATCACCTCAAAAAGTCCAGCCCTTTCCCCTAAAGCAACAGCCCCCTTACTTGCCAACAAAAATACAATTTGGTTATGCTGGTGCCCAAAAGGAGGAGAGGATGGTGAGGAAGATGAACGAATTTCTGTGTTACCTTCGGAACGAGAAAGGCTATTATACTTCTGGTTGTATCCCTACCGTATCCTAAATTAAACCAAAGGGGTAAAACACTGCTATCAGCACCAAAAGTGCCACTAGAGCCCCGGCAATTAACTGAGCCAAAGAGTGATGTTTTAATTCCAGCCTTGCCCAGGCTGCTAAGGGTAGTAGCACTATGGCTATTATCGCCACAAAACCATATAAAATAACCAGTAGTGTTACCAAAGCGGCGGTAAAAGCAGTATGGATGCTTATTTTCCACCACAGGTTTATACCCAGAAATATGACCGCTCCCACAAGTCCAGAAACAAACAAGGCTATCATTATTATCGGTGCTTTCAGGAAGAAGAGGATAATGCAGCCGACGCTTCCCAGAATAACTGCCAGTGCGTAGATTTGGTGTCTTTGCCGGCGAATACTGACCGAGATACTATCTACCTTCTTGCTGCGAATAAGGTAGATGACAGCCAGGTAGGTGGGTAATATGCTGAGACCGATTAGAATCAGTGACCACTTAATGGCGTCAATTACACTGGCTGTTGATTCCAATGAGACGAGAAAAATTAGTATCAAGCCCATAAGGAAGGGGCTAAAGACAACGGAGGTCAGACTGGCTATTTGCTTTCTCATTAATCTTTGGTGACCGCTTTACCTGATGCTTTCTCTCAGTTCCTGCCGACTGGTCATCCTGGCAACCGTGTTCAGGAAGTCCTTCAACGAAGCACTTTGGCTTCTTAATTGCCTTAGCTCAACCCCGATGGGGTCAATGGAGGTGGGGCGGTCAGCGTAGGTTCCGTGAAAGGCAAAATAGGCTTGGTTTAGCTTTCTAATATAGTAACCTTTTGAGGCTAGATATTGTCGTTTCTCTTCCATAAATTCTTCAGCCTGTTCGATTTCTCCCTGGGCCAGGTAGCGGTCAACAGCTCTCCTTATTTCTCTCATCTCCCGGTTGAAATCAAAGTCTGATTTCCCTGTCTGATTCCGGCTGCTGCCATTTTCGTATCCAGAGTAATACTTTTGGTATACCATAGCGCCAATCTCATTGCTGACCATGCTGGCTACGGTTTCATTCATCGTGGCAATTTCATAGTTCCGGGACACACCAATTAAATCGAGGAGGTAGCGGAATCCCAGAGGCCGGAAACCAAGGTATTGATGTACCCATTCCTCGGTGGCGGTGTCAAGGGTGAATCGCAGATTGGCATCGTTGGTAACGAAGGTGGGATAGGTCGCTCCCAAGCCGCCAAGCTCTAACACCAGTGACGAGACACCTAATTTATCGACCTCGGTTTCCGTAGCTTCCATTTCCTCTACGCTGAGGTACTGCCTCAGGACAATTTCCCTCATGCTCTCTATTCTGTCTCTGGGGGAAACCACAAGCAGGTGGGGCGGCTTCTCTAGCTTGAAATTCGGGGGCGGGAAGGTGACTCCGAGCCTTATATTCATTGGATTGAAAATGCCCTGTTCGTTTAAAGTCTCCTTTATCTGCCTGGCTAGTATCTCCTCCACGGCATCCTCTAGAGCTACTTTACGCTCATGTAAACTCTTTAATTCAGCTCCAGACGAGACTTGATTGCCGTTTGACTCTGGGTTTTTCATCTGCTCAACAGCGGTGAAATACTCGGTGACTATCTGGACACCGTTATCAATCTTTTCATGTCTGCCGAAGAGCCATTGATTTAATCCATGCAGTACCGTTCTGGATTCCCATCTTAAGAGACTAAACCGGTGTGGTTTCACAATTGAGTTCAGGTGAGCATCAAAGTCCGGGGCAGGAGTACAACCTATGAGGAGTAAGCAAACCAATGCTAAACTTGCCACGACAATCAGTTTCATTTTCAATGGAGAAATCTAAGGGAGTAGATAGGCTCCCTATTCCATCCTTGCTGTAATTCTAGCCAGCTCCCAGGAATACTGGTACAGGTGCAAACCCTTACTTATGGCGAGCAACTCCCCATCATCAACCCCTATCTCACTAGCCATATACTCCTTTAGCAATTGAATGGCAGCCAGGTTTGATGGAAAGCCAGCCCATAAGTCCCAGGAACGGAAATACACAAAGAAGTGAAGAGTATTATCCCGGATTCTGGTATCTATACCTCTAAGGCACGGAGGGTCGGATAAGAAAATAGAGTGGCTATCGCCCACAGCCATGAAAGCCTGATTGGTATTGTAACCATCCTCCTTATACATCCTGATTACCTCGGCGATTTGTCCTTCCAGGTATTGACCGTAGGTATACTGTTCTCCTTCCCCCTTATGGGCGGTCATCAAATAAGGCAGATAGCTTTCTATATAATCCATAGAAGTAGGTGGTGGTATTCCCGGTGGCACATCCGGAATCAATGGTTTCATTCCGGGACATTTGATGTGAACCATCACGAATTCAAGCTCTTTCCTGAGCTGACCGGCATAGCTGCCACGTTCAATGTTATATTCGTAGCCCTCGGTCAAAATCCGGCGCAGACAAAGAAACCACGCTTCGGACAGGTCTCTAGCTTCAATTACTGAAATTTTCACCTCATATATCCTGACTTAATAAATGGGTCTCTATTGCTTATTCCGGAAAAGAGTGAAGAATCTGTCCTCATATTCGTCAAAGAGACCCCAGTGGTCAAGCTCCGCTTTTAGTTCCCGGGGCTCCTTCTCACCCCGGGACACCCTTCGAAAAAGCTCCTCAATCCTTAACCGGGCATCGGCAGGAACGCCACTGGCATCTATATCCAAAAGTCCTTTGGCTTCCATTTGCGACAGGTTGTTTTGCACCGAGCTTCTGGTCAGTTCGTAAATGAACTTTATCAGTGACACATCCCAAAGCTCGTCCTGACCCTTGATAATAGAGGTTAGCGGGTCGCCACGTCTATCAATCTCGGCATTTAGCTTATTGACTACTGACAGCAAATTATCAGACACAATATTTAGCTCCTTGGGTTCATTCTTGTAGGTGTAAAACAGCCCGGGAGTACTGGGACCCTGCGTCCTGAGCAGCACCTCAAAATACTTTTTGGCATCAGTGCTGAACCCCTCAACCCGGGAGAGATAGTAAGGGGTTACGATTCTCGGTTTTTCGGCAATTACCCTGCCCTCTCTAATCACCGTCTCGGCAACATTCTTTACCAGCTCCGTGTAAACGGGTTCAGTGACCAGGTAATAGTATACATTGGTGTTGCCGAACGTAGCTAGGCTTTGCTTAGGTGGCCTTAATATCTCGGTATGCTTAACCGCATATGCAATTCTCTCGTCATCAATATCCATTATGTAAACTTCCTCAATTTTCTCTTGTCTAATGACCTCTGGGCTAACCCGTTAATCGTTATAGTTTACGGTATAGCTAATAGCTCCTGCTTGTGTTCATTTAACAGGGTAATATACTGTGAATCTAACTGGGCCTGTATTTTGTGCCATTCCTCCTGGAATTGGGGTTGCTTTTCTACATCTATCTTGCCTTGCCAGAATGTGCCTAATTGTTGCTGAAGTGCCTGCTGTATTCTGGCTTCAAGCTCAGCCTTTAATGCCTCATAAGCCTGTTTTCTCTGCTGTTCTCCTTGCTCCAGGTAGTGACTAAAGATACGCCTTAGCTTACTATAGACGTTCTCTACGCTTACTTTATCACTTTTTATGGTTTTTAAGCCATCCATCGCCTTCCTGTTGTTTCTCTTAGCTAAGTTGTCCCTGGGCAGGTCAATGTTTCTGACCAGTATCTCAGCCATACCCGCGGTGACATATCCGGCTACATTTTTCTCATATCGGCTCAGCTCAGTTGCTAAATTGCCACCTTCCTCAAGGTATTTAACGGCCAGCCCTTCTCCTTCGGGGACATATTTCCATCTCAGGCGCTCCTCATCAGTCGCCTCACCCAGTTTCTGCACTTTCTCCATAGCTATCTCGCGGGCACTCTTTATATCACCCATCCCAATCTCCAAATATTACTCTTAGTTACATTATATACTAAATAGCTTAAATAGCCCAAAGTCTCTGAGACTGATAAATATTCTCTATAGAGATTTTTAGCAACCTATCCCCTCTCGCCCCCTTCCCTTGCGAGGGAAGGGGGCGAGTAAGTGAAATCCAAAATTCCAAGCACGAAACTCTAAACAAATTCAAAACACTAATCACCAAAAAACCAAACCTTCAGGCTTTGAATTCAGGACTTAGGATTTACTCCTAGAAGAGGGGCTAACGGGATGTTTAAGAGGGGCGTTAGCCCCTCTTAAAAAACTATTTCCCCCTCCCTGGTAAGGGAGGGGGATTAAGGGGGTAGGTTGCTAACCAGTATCTAAGGGGGAGTAGGGTTCGTAAACATGCTGCGGTTTATGTTTACCCAGGTAGATGATATAATTTACTTACACTTATGGAGAAGGAGTTTGAAATCCTAGACCATACCGCTGATGTTGGCATCATTGCCTATGGTGCCAGCGTGAACCAGGCATTTGCCAATGCGGCTAAAGGTTTGTTCAGTTTAATCACTGAGCTTGATAGTATAGAAGAATTGTTCCAACGAGATATAGAGTTAGTAGCCCCTGACCGGGAAAGCCTGCTGGTAGAATGGCTAAATGAGCTCATTTATCTCTTTGACGTTGAAAATGTTGTTTTTAAGAGATTTGATATCACTGAGCTTAACGATACCCGGCTTAAAGCTAGAAGCTATGGGGAAAAAGTAGATAGTTCCAAGCACAAACTGAAAATGGGGGTTAAGGCAGCCACCTACCATATGCTAAAGGTTGATAAAACCAACGGCTGCAAGGTCCAGGTATTGTTTGATATCTAGGGGGTAACAGTGCCAGCACCTTGGCAAGGAGTAGTAAACAAGATAGATGATTACCGGTGGCAGATACCACCGAGCTACAAGACTGGTATGTCTGTACCCGGTCTAATCTTTGCCAGTGAATCGATGCTCAGCCACATCTGGCAGGAGCAGGTTTTTCAGCAGGTAGCCAATGTGGCTTTCCTACCGGGAATTGTCAGCTATTCACTGGCAATGCCTGATATTCACTGGGGCTATGGTTTCCCTATAGGGGGAGTCGCCGCTACCAGGATAGAAGACGGGGTAATATCGCCCGGTGGTGTCGGTTTTGATATTAATTGCGGCGTCAGGCTACTGCGGACCAACCTCACCGAGGAGGAGGTAAGACCCAAGATTGAGCCACTGGTGGCGGAACTTTTCATCAATGTTCCCTCAGGGTTAGGTTCGGAAGGCAAGATAAGAGTAAGTGAAAAGGAGCTGGACGAAGTCCTGGTAAAAGGCAGCCGCTGGGCATTAGAAAGGGGCTACGGAGAAGCCGATGACATTGCAGTTACTGAAGAGTCCGGCTGTCTCAACGGAGCTAACCCGAACAAGGTAAGCATTAAGGCTAAGAAGCGGGGTATTCCACAACTGGGAACCCTGGGCTCAGGAAATCATTTTTTAGAGGTGGAGGTGGTGGATGAAATCTATGACCGGGATGCGGCTACGGCTATGGGCATCAATGACACGGGTCAGGTGCTTCTCCTGATTCATACCGGTTCCCGGGGCTTCGGTCACGAGGTCTGCAGTGATTACGTAAGGTTGCTGGGCGAAGCGGTGAAAAGATATGGCATCAGCCTGCCCGACCGCCAGCTTGCCTGTGCTCCGGTGAATTCACCGGAAGGTCAGAGCTACCTCCAGGCGATGGCTTGTGCTGCTAACTACGCCTGGACTAATCGGCAGTGTATTGCTCACTGGGCTAGAGAGTCCTTTGTTAAGGTCTTTGGCAAGAGTCAACGGGAGCTGGGTATGAAGCAGGTTTACGATGTCTGTCACAACATTGCCAAGGTAGAGGAACATACTGTTGATGGCAAAAAACACACCCTGTGCGTTCACCGCAAGGGGGCAACCAGAGCTTTCCCTGCCGGACACCCTGATGTTCCTGAGGTTTACCGGGGCATCGGTCAGCCAGTCCTTATCCCGGGAGATATGGGACGCTGTTCCTACGTAGCCCTGGGAACGGAGACAGCTATGAAGGAGACTTTTGGCTCTACCTGCCATGGTGCCGGCAGAATTCAGTCACGGTCAGCGGCTAAGCGCAGTCTTAGAGGTGCTGATGTGGCTAGGACACTGGCAGCTAAAGGGATTACCGTTAAGACGGGCAGTATTTCTTCACTGGCTGAGGAAGCATCCGAGGCTTATAAGAATGTAGATGAGGTGGTTGAGGTAACCCATAAGGCAGGCATCTCCCGTAAGGTAGTCAGGGCAATCCCCATGGGTGTAATTAAAGGATAGAAGAGTGTATTTTAAGAATGTTATTGAAGCCATAGGACATACCCCGTTAGTAGAGTTGGCTCAATTGAGCCCGAATGGAAAGGTGAAAATTCTGGCCAAGCTGGAAGGGCTAAATCCCGGGGGTAGTGCCAGTATCAAAGACCGGGTGGCAAAGTACATGCTGCTGAAGGCGGAGCAGAGCGGGGAGCTAACCAAGGATAAGACTATTGTTGAAGCTACCAGCGGCAATACCGGGTTAGGCTTGGCTTGGCTGGGACACAAGCTGGGTTACAGAGTAACCATTGTTATGCCGGATAATATCAGTCAGGAAAAACAGCAGCTGTTCCAAATCTACAACGCTGAGCTAATTCTTACCAAAGCAGAACATGGCACAAAAGGGACAGTGGACAAAGCCAGGGAGCTGGTTGCCCAGGATAAAAAATACTATATGCCTGACCAGTTCTCTAATCCTGCTAACCCGCTGGCTCATTATGAGACCACCGGGGTTGAAATAATAAACGACTTCCCCTACGATAAAATCGATGTTTTAATCGCCGGTATCGGCACCGGGGGTACTATTGTTGGCATCAGCCGGCGACTGAAGGAGAAGTATCCCGATATTAGAGTAATCAGTGTCCAACCGCCGCCGGGTGATACTATCTACGGTTTACTAAGTGCTGGCGAAGATTTTATGCCGTCTATCCTGGATTTGAGCCTTATTACCGAGAGGGCTACTGTTACCAGCCAGCAGGCGGCTGAAGCCACGGCACAGCTTCTGGATAAGGAAGGGGTTTTTGCCGGACTATCCTCCGGAGCAGTAGTTCACCAGGCGATTAAGGTTGCCAGTGAGATGGATGGGGGTAATATAGTAGTGGTGCTAGCCGATGGAGGATGGAAATACTTGAGTCACAACTTCTGGACCAGAGCCAAGTAAATATGAATAATAGCCCATCAGCCCAAATTTACCTGAAAGCACCCTCCCAAAAAGGCACCGTATCACTGGAAGAAGCCATCACTCAAAGAAGGTCATTAAGAAATTTTTCCTCTGAATCTATCTCCCAATCGCAACTATCCCAGATACTCTGGTCGTCACAGGGCATCACTGATGCCCAAGGCAGATATAGAGCTGTCCCCAGTGCCGGTGCTATCTATCCCCTGGAAATCTTTATTGCTTGTGGCGAAAATAGCGTTGAGGGAATAGACGATGGTGTCTACCACTATAATCCCACCAGTCATTCGTTAAGCTTACACCATAAAGGCGAGATAAGATTAGAGCTAGCCAGAGCAGCACTGAACCAGGAGTACATTTATCAGGCTCCGCTGGATATAGTGATTTGCGCTCTGTATGAGCGGGCAACCTGGGGTTACGGGAGCCGTGGGGAAAGGTATGTGCATATAGAAGTGGGGCACATTGGACAGAACATTTACCTTCAGGCTACTGCTCTCGGTCTGGCAACAGTAGCCATCGGTGCCTTTTATGATGAGCAGGTAAGACAGGTTCTGCGGCTAGATATACAGTATAAACCGTTATATATCATGCCGGTGGGTAAGCCAAGTGTTTAATTGACCTCACCCCCCCCCCAAAGTAAATTCTGAATCCTAATTTCTAAATCCTAAACTTAAACGCCTTTTGTTTTTGAGGGTTTTGGTAATTGGTGTTTTGAATCTGTTTAGGGTTTCGTGCTTGGAATTTTGGATTTCACTACAGGGTTTGCCCCCTAGGTACTGGTTAGCAACCTACCCCCTTCATCCCCCTCCCTTACCAGGGAGGGGGAAAATAAATCTAAGAGGGGCTAACACCCCTCTTAGATACTCCTTGTTAAATAAGCTCCTATCATCAAAGAAGGAAGATAGTTTTAGAGAGGGGATAGGTTGCCAGGTAGTATCAGATAGGTCAACTCGAGATTAGTGCCATTACTTTGCTGGATTCTTGCCCCTGGCTTTTTGTTTGATTAGCCAGTATTCCAGGCTATCAGCCAGAGCCAGCCAGCTAGCTTCAATGATATTGGTGGAGCTACCTACAGTTCGCCATTCATTGACACCGTCACTGGACTCAATAAGCACCCGAACCTGAGATTCAGTGCCAATACTTTCCTCAAGGATGCGCACCTTGTAGTCAACCAGTTTGACAGTAGCCAAGCTGGGATAGAACCTCAGTAAAGCCTTGCGTAATGCCTCATCCAGGGCATTAACCGGTCCGTTGCCCTCAGCAGCGGTGTGCATAATTTCATCGCCCACTCTTACCTTTATCATTGCCTCCGACAGCATTTCTTCCGGGTTCTTTTGAGTCGGTGGGCGCCGTCTTTTTTCAATTACCACCATAAAGTCAACCAGTTCAAAGGGTAGTTGATAACCCGGACTAGCCCGGTGGGCTAATAACTCAAAGGAGGCTTCGGCATTCTCGTATTGAAAGCCCCGGCTTTCCAGAAGCTTAACCTGATTCAACAGCGTTTGGGCTTCCTCGCCTTTGGGGGGTAGCTCCAAGCCCAGTTCCTTTGCCTTGTAGAGTATATTCCTTTTGCCGGATAGCTCAGATACCAGTGTCCTTGGTCGATTACCCACCCGGACTGGGTCTATGTGCTGATAGCTTTCCATCCATTTGGTCAGGGCGGACACATGGAACCCAGCTTTATGGGTAAAGGCGCTGGAGCCGACATAGGGTGCGAAGGCATCGGGAATAAGATTAGCTAACTCGGATACAAAGCGTGATACCTCGGTCAATTTAGCTAACTGCGTGTCGGTAATGCAGTCTATGCCCATCTTGAGCTTCAAATTGGGGATAACCGAACACAGGTCGGCGTTGCCGCAGCGCTCACCATAGCCATTAATCGTTCCCTGAATTTGACTGGCTCCAGCATTTACTGCCGCCAGAGTGTTGGCCACCGCCAAACCACCATCGGTATGAGCATGAATGCCCAGCGGCACAGCAGTCAGTTTTTTGGCTGCCTTAACCGCAGTCGTTATCTCATCAGGCATGGCACCGCCATTGGTATCGCAGAGAATCAGACAACTGGCCCCGGCGTCAGCAGCAACCCGTAGACAGCGCAGGCTGTAATCGGAGTTAGTCTTAAAGCCATCAAAGAAGTGTTCGGCATCGAAGAAAACGGTAAGCCCTTTTGCCCGCAGGTATTCTATGGAGTCGGCAATCATACTAAGGTTTTCCTCCAAGGTGGTTTCCAGCACCTTGGTAACCTGCAACTCCGAGCTTTTACCGACAATGGTAACCACCTTTACTCCGGCGCCAGCCAGAGCCTGGAGGTTAACATCGGCTTCGGCATCTACCTTCGGCCGCCTGGTGCTGCCAAAGGCAACCAGCTGAGAATAGGAAAGGGTCAGGTTGCGGGCTCTGGTGAAGAATTCAATATCTTTAGGATTGGAGCCAGGCCAGCCGCCTTCTATGAAGTGAATACCCAGCTCGTCAAGCTTGCAGGCAATATTTATCTTATCAGTCACCGAGAAGGAAATGCCCTCTCTCTGTATCCCATCCCGCAGTGTGGTATCATAAAGCTGAACTGCTGACAATTTTTAGCCTCCTACCTTATTAGCAATTAGGTCTCCCATCTCTTTCGTGCCCACCTTGGTCTTGCCTTCGCTCATTATATCATAGGTGCGGTAATCTTCCTGCAATATTTCTTCCACCGCCGTTTCTATAGCTTGAGACTCTTTTATTAAGCCAAAGGAGTAGCGGAGCATCATGGCAACGCTGAGAATGGTAGCGATGGGATTAGCCATGTTCAATCCAGCACGTTTCGGAGCACTGCCGTGGATAGGTTCATATAAGCCAAGGGTCTTGACTCCTCCCCTTGGAATCCCTGCCAGACTGGCTGAAGGTAACATCCCCATAGAGCCAGCCAGCATCGATGCTTCATCGGTAAGAATATCACCGAATAAATTCTCAGCAACGAGAACATCAAAGCGCGCTGGATTTTGGATTAAACGCATAGAACAAGCATCAACCAGTACATGTTCCAGTTCCACATCAGGGTAATCCTTAGATACCTCTATGGCAACCTGTCGCCACAGTCGAGAAGATTGCAAAACATTAGATTTATCCACAGATGCCAGTTTTTTACGCCGGCTTCGTGCCAGTTCAAAACCAACCCTGACAATACGCTCTATCTCCTGCTCAGAATAGGTCATTGAATCAGTGGCCATCCGACCTTCAGGTGTTGTCCATTGCTTTTTAGGCTGGGCATAGTAGATGCCTCCGGTAAGTTCACGCACAAAAATTAAATCTACTCCGTTTACAACCTCCGGTTTCAGATTCGTCGAATTCACCAACACTGGATACATCTTGACCGGTCGTAGATTGGCAAATACTCCCAGTCCCTTCCGTAACGCCAGAATACCATCTTCAGGATGAACTTTAGCCTGAGGAGCATCCCATTTAGGTCCCCCTACTGCTCCCATCAGTACCGCATCACTATTCTGGCACTTTTTTAGATTATCTTGAGTAAGAGCTTCGCCGGTAGCATCAATGGAAGCCCCACCCAGCAACTCATATTGTAAATTAAAGCTGTGTCCGAATTTGTTGCCTACCGTTTGCAATACCTTGATTCCCTCGGCAACAACCTCTGGACCAATACCGTCACCGGGTAGGACGACCAGACTGAATTGCCCCATTATGTCCTCCCTGAAGCTAAACTTTGCTTAGTATATTCAATCAGCCCGCCAGCAGCAATGAGTTCGGTCATAAAGTCGGGGTAGGGCTTGGCGGTGAACTCAATACCTCTGGTCAGGCTCTTTATTTTACCACGGGCTAAGTCAATCTCTAAAACATCACCCGTTTCAGTATTATCCACTGCCTCATCACACTCAAGCAGCGGTAAGCCGATGTTTATGGCATTGCGAAAGAAGATACGGGCAAAGGTCTTGGCAATGACACAGGATATTCCCGCTCCTTTAATTGCCAGCGGGGCATGCTCCCGCGATGAGCCACAGCCAAAGTTGGTGGTTGCCATCATAATATCCCCCGGCTTAACCTTGTTTACAAAATCCTTATCTATGTCCTCCATGCAGTGCTTGGCCAGCTCTGTTGGGTCAGACACATTCAGATATCGCGCCGGGATAATGGCATCGGTGTCCACATTAGCCCCGTATTTATGAACCTTGCCTTTGAGTGTCAAATGATAGCCTCCTTATTCAAGATGTTTTAAAGGTGCATTACCTGCTGCTTAGACTTCTACATACTCAGTAAACGAGGTAGCTTCTGGAAGAGGCAATCCATCCTTTGCTAGCCCTTCAATGTGAAAACTAATAGCCTCTTTAATGTTCTTTTCTACCTCGTTACGAGTACTTCCAGTGGCAATGCATCCGGGGAGGTCTGGAGAGTAGGCGCAATAATTATCATTGGCTTTTTCAAATATAACCAGGTACCTATACATGATATTACTCCTTGAGTTTTGCCTGTTTCAAAATACTATTTAATGTTCCCGGGGCTACATCATGATTGGGATTACCGGCGATAGTAATACGACCTGACTTGGCAGGATGTTTATATTGTCGGTGGCTACCACGAGTAGTAACAATGTACCAACCGTCATCCTCAATCATCTTGATTATATCACGAACTTTCATAAGGTTTTAGATTCTGTTACCAACCCCTCACCCTTTATCCCTCTCCCCTTCATAAGGGGAGAGGGAAGAGAATTTCTTAAAGGGGCTTCGCCCCTTTAAATCCCCCAGTGCTGTATGTGTGAACTGTACCTCTAAACAGGATAGGTTACCCATTCATCCAATCGTCAAATTGAAATCCATTGCAACCTTTTTCATAACTTCAGGATAGGGGCAATCAGCATAGGAAGCAGCGGGTGTTGATTTCTTGTTTATGAGTTCTCTCCCGTTCTTGCGGAAGACGGCTATGACCTGGTTTTCCATCTTCTGAGTTTTTCTCCTCCTTTTCTTGTGTTCTTCGGGCGTGAAAGTAGGTCGGAATCGTTCGAGATGATATGCGTACATCTTAATATTACTTTTTACCAAGTATTCTTCGACTGCCTGCCTAGCCCCTTCGGTAAAGGCTGTTTTCTTACCTTCGTCTTCTGGAAACTTGAGAATATCATGGGCAACATACTGGTAAACTTGGTTCTGCGTGCTTTTTCTATCTTCAAGATGCGCAGCCAACCTTCGGAAGACAGGCCTTGCGGTGATGACCCTTGTGTCCCCAGTCTGTCCCACGTAGAAGTACCTACTGCGCCCATGGGAAATTTCGACAATATAAAGTAGATACTGTCTTCTAAAATGCTCTCCTGTTAACTTAGTAACCAGGTCTGCCACTTAGAGCACCTCCTTTTTGCTACTTAGGAACGCCCATCATTCACCCTCCACCAACACCCTCTCAAAATCCTTCACCTCTCTCTGACTCTCCTCTAATATTCTGATTTTTTGCCAGTAATGCTTTCAATATCAACCCGTACCACCCAGACAGTATCAATCTTCGGTTTGGGAAAGCTGAAGTCGCCTTCAGCATAATGTCCCATAATCAATCTCAAACCGTGAGCTTTCTCCTCAGCATTTTCCAGAATATGGGCTCTTCCCACACCAATAACACTCCGATATTTCATCGTCCACTGGCAGGGCGTTTCTGCCTTTACCACGGCTACATCGGTATCTATCTCAAAGCAAACCTTGTTGTTTTTCTTGATAAGTTCAATCTTGCGTCCCTCTGAAGCTCCGTGAAAGTAAAGAGCATTCCGTTCATAGCCAAAGCAGACGGGAACTACGTATGGCTCATCATTATCCACCAGCCCAATCCGACAGCAGATCGCACTTGTTATAATCCTTTCAATCTCGTCAATATCGGTAATTTCCTTATCCTTTTTGCGCATCGGTCTCATCATGTAATCTCGCCGGGGCTGGTAATGCTGCCAGCAATAGCACTGGCAGCAGCAACGACAGGACTGGCTAAATAGACCTCTGACCGGGGACTGCCCATTCTGCCAACGAAGTTGCGGTTAGTGGTGGAAACGCACCTCTCCCCGGCCGCCAGGACCCCCATGTGACCGCCAAGGCAGGGGCCACAGGTGGGGGCACTGACTATCGCTCCGGCTCTAATGAATATCTCGGTTAAGCCTTCAGTCAAACAGTCAAGATACACCTGTTGCGAGCCGGGGATAATAATACACCGCACCCTCGGGTGCACCCTTCTCCCTTTCATTATTTGAGCAGCCACCTGCAAATCCTCAAAGCGACCATTGGTACAACTGCCAATCACCACCTGGTCAATATCTATCTGCCCTACCCGACTAATCGGTTTGACATTGGCTGGGGAGTGGGGCAGGGCAATTTGAGGCTCCATAGCAGAGACATCATACTCAATGACCTGGGAATATTCCGCATCTTCATCAGGCTCATACACTGTGTAACTATGCTTGGCTCGTGACTTTATGTAAACTAATGTCTTATGGTCTACCCTGAACAGTCCAGCTTTAGCCCCGGCTTCAATAGCCATATTAGCCATAGTAAAGCGCCCATCCATAGACAGGCTGTCTATTGCTTCCCCAGTAAACTCCATTACCGAATATAGAGCACCATCCACGCCAATGTTGCCAATGGTATATAGGATTAAATCTTTGCCCCCTACCCATTTCGGCAAACTCCCATGATAAATGAACTTAATGGTCGGTGGCACCTTCATCCAGATGCTGCCGGTTGCCATTGCCGAGGCAATATCGGTTGACCCCATACCGGTGGCAAAGGCACCCAAAGCGCCATAGGTGCAGGTATGGGAATCAGCACCGATAACCACATCTCCGGGCATTACCAGACCCTGCTCCGGCAGAAGGACATGTTCAATGCCCACCTGGCCTACTTCAAAGTATATTACCCCGTGTTCCCGGGCAAACTCCCGCATCAGCTTAGCCTGCTCAGCGGAGGCAATATCTTTATTAGGCACGAAGTGGTCGGGCACCATTACTATCTTCTTGGGGTCAAAGACTTTATCCACTCCAATTCGCTGAAATTCTTTTATAGCAATAGGTGCGGTAATATCGTTAGCCATAACGAGGTCAACCCTGGCATTGATGAATTCACCCGGGGTTACCTTCTTTTTGTCAGTATGGCTGGCTAATATCTTCTCAGCCAAGGTCAAGGTAGTTCTCCTTTCCTGAGCGTGCTTATAAAGTGTATTGAGAACAAGCTATTACCGAATAGGATGGGGAAGGTACAATACGATTAGTATGAGAGCTGTAGCCACTGCGGAGGCCACATACAAACCGGCTCCAGCTGCCAGACCAATGCCAGCTACCGCCCACATCGTCGCTGCCGTAGTCAATCCAGCCACAATTCCTTCACCGGTACGCATTATAATCCCGGCTCCGAGGAATCCAACACCCACCAGCACTCCGGCGGCAACCCGGGCTGGGTCGCTGGCAGGACCAAAGCCATAAATAGAGGCCACGGTAAATAAAGCAGCCCCTAAACTGATAAGGACATGCGTTCTCAGACCGGCTGGCTTGCCCGATCTTTCTCGCTGGTAGCCAACAGCACCCCCCAGTGCTACTGCCAGCAACAGGCGTAAGACAATGATTACCTCGGTTCCCACACAATACCTCTGCTAATAAATAGCTATCCAGCCAGTCTTTTGGCGGCTAATAATCTATTAAGGGCATTAGTATAAGCCTTGGCGCTGGCGACAATAATATCGGTATCAGCGCCTCGTCCGGTATAGCTTACACCCTCACTCTCTATCCTGATTAGCACCTCACCGATGGCGTCAATACCTCCAGTTACTGACTTAACGGTAAATTCAGTAAGCACATTGGGTACTCCTACCAGGCGGTTAATAGCCTGGCAGACAGCATCCACCGGACCGGTTCCCAGAGCGGCATCAGCCGAGACCTTGCCATCAGGAGCAATAAGCCTTACCGCAGCGGTGGGAATTCCTCTATCACCACAGGATACCTGTATACGGTCAAGGTGATATGCTTCTGATACCGTGCGTTGCTCTTCGGCAACGAGGGATTCAATGTCTTTATCTGTAATCTCCTTCTTTTTGTCAGCCAGCTCCTTAAAAGCGGCAAAGGCTCGGTTAAGGTCTTCTTCAGACAGGCTATACCCCAGTTCTGCCAGTCTCTCTCTAAAAGCGTGCCGCCCACTGAGCTTACCCAGCACCAGGCTGCTGGCTGGTACGCCTACGGTTCTGGGGTCGATTATCTCAAAAGTTGTTGGCATCTTGATGACACCATCCTGGTGAATCCCCGATTCATGGCGGAAAGCGTTAGCTCCCACAATCGCCTTGTTTGGTTGCACCAGGAAACCAGTTAGTTCACTTACCAATCGGCTAGTCTTATAGATATGCTCGGTCTTAATATCGGTGGTCGGATTAAAAAGGTCCTGGCGGGTCTTAATTGCCAGCACGACTTCCTCAAGTGAGGCATTACCCGCCCTTTCTCCAATACCATTAATAGTGCACTCCACCTGCCTGGCTCCCCGCTTGACTGCTTCCAGGCTGTTAGCCACAGCTAAACCCAGGTCATCGTGACAATGGACGCTGACTATAGCTTGATTGATATTGGGCACATTCTGGAAAATCCCCTCAATAAGCTGTCCAAATTCACTTGGAATAGCATAGCCGACGGTATCAGGGATATTCACCGTAGTCGCCCCGGCTTCAATAACTCCTTCCAGGATTTGGTACAGATACTCTGGCTCGGTGCGGCTGGCATCCATTGGGGAGAACTCTATATCATCAGTATATTGCTTGGCTTGAGCGACCATAGCTCGGGAAGTCTGTAGCACCTCCTTGCGGCTTTTCTTTAATTGATAAACAAGGTGTATATCTGAAGCTGCCAGAAATACATGTATGCGCGGGTGCTTCGCCTCTTTAACTGCTTCCCAGGCCCGGTCTATATCGTTGGGTTTTGCCCGGGCTAAAGCGCAGATTACGGGGGTGCGAACTTCCTGAGCGATAAGTTTCACTGCCTCAAAATCGCCCGGCGAGCTGATGGGGAAGCCAGCCTCAATAACATCCACACCCAGTTTCTCCAGTTGCCTGGCTATATCCAGCTTCTCCTGGATATTAAGGGTTCCCCCAGCTGCCTGTTCCCCATCCCGCAGCGTGGTGTCAAAGATGATTACCTTATCCATAGTTAACCCTCTTTAGGTATAAAACTAAGTAACTTTGTTACTGTTTCCTTTACATCCTCTGCAGCAATAATGACATCTTCTAACATTAGTCCTGATTCGTAAAAGTTACTATGTAATGATTGGGCATTATTAAAAGTATGTCTAATGCTTTCATCTGGAAGTACTCTTGCTAACTCAAGCGCGTAATCACGAATATCTTTGTGGTTTCTAAGCTGTATATCCTTGCTAGCTGCTGTTGCTTTTAACGCCTGAGCCATACTTCCCCAGAGAAACTCACTCGCCTTTTCGGTATCGCCGACCTCAATAAATTTAAGTGCATTCTCAAAATAGTGAATACTTTGGGTTTTATATCTCTTGACCCTCTTTTTCGTGTCCAACTCTAGCTCTCTCATCTAGGAATAGTATACTCTAAAATTTCTCCTGATCTGGCATCTACCTTGACTTTGGCTACAATAGTAGCTAAGGGACCTACATCGATTTCCACGAGCCAGGTATCATTTTCTCTAGCAGCTTTAATAGGCCGAGCGATTAAGCGATGCTTTTGGATGAAGGACTTAGCTATCGTTGTAGCCTCTGAAGCTGACTTGACCTCCATCATATTCCTCCTCAGATTATTACTTTTTCAGCCACGGCATCATCTCACGTAGCTCCTTACCCACAACTTCAATGAGGTGTTCAGAGTCCATCCGCTTTAATGCGTTATAAGTAGGGCGACCAGCCTGATTTTCCAGAATCCACTCCTTGGCAAAGGTACCATCCTGAATCTCAGCCAGGATTTGCCTCATCTCATCCTTAACCATCTCATCAATGACCCTCGGCCCGCGGGTATAGTCGCCATATTCGGCAGTATCACTTACCGAGTAGCGCATATATTTTAAGCCCCCCTGATATATCAGGTCAACGATAAGCTTAAGCTCATGCAGGATTTCAAAATAGGCTATTTCCGGCTGATAGCCGGCTTCAACCAGCGTCTCAAAGCCAGCCTTTATCAGAGAGGTAACCCCTCCGCACAGTACTGCCTGCTCACCGAAGAGGTCGGTCTCTGTCTCCTCAGCGAAGGTGGTTTCAATGACTCCGGCTCGACTGCAGCCGATGCCCTTAGCATAAGCAAGGGCTATGTCTTTTGCCTTACCTGAGGCATCCTGATGGACAGCAACTATTGCTGGCGGTCCTATGCCTTCAGTATAAAGTTGCCTCAGCATATGCCCCGGGCACTTGGGGGCTATCATAGTAACATCAGTCTCGGGTGGCGGGATAATCTGCCCATAATGGATGCTAAAACCGTGAGCGAACATCAGAGTATTGCCTGGAGCCAACCCCTTCCCAATAGATTGATAGTAGATAGCATGATGCAACTGGTCAGGAGCTAGTATCACAATGATATCAGCTTCCTTTGCCACCTCATCAGCAGTCATCACCTCAAAGCCAGCCTCTTGAGCCTGCTTCCAGCCAGGGCTTCCTTTGGCTTCAGCCACTATCACCTGACAACCGCTATCCCTGAGATTCTGAGCCTGGGCATGCCCCTGGCTTCCGTAACCAATAATGCCGATTGTCTTTCCTTTAAGTAAAGCTAGGTCACAATCCTTATCATAGTATATTTTAGCCATAATTTATGTCCCCTTCATTTATTTTTAATAGTATCAGGATATTCTACGCCCTCTGGTTTGAGCCTTGGGCTGGTTTTCCTTCACCGGCAGTGAGCCAATACCCCCTCTGGTCATAGCAATACGACCGGTCCTGGCTATCTCCTTGACACCAAAGCCGCGAAGCAGACTGAGCAAGGAGTTAATCTTATCCTCATCACCGGTGACTTCAATTGTTACCGAGCCTGAGGCAACATCCACTATAGTTGCTCGGAATATATCAACAACTTCAATAATTTCACTGCGGGTGGCGGAGGTGGCTTTTACCTTAATCAATGCCAGCTCACGGATAATCAGGTCGTCTCCAGTAATATCGGAGACCTTGACTACATCTACCACCTTGTCCAACTGTTTTCTCACCTGCTCCACAGTGGTAGTTGCACCGTCAACGACAAAGGTCATGCGGGATAGATTAGGCACCTCGCTATGCCCGACCACAATACTGTCAATATTGAAGCCACGTCTCCTAAAGAGACTTGCCATCCGGTTAAGTACACCGGGTTTATCCTCTACTAAGGCAACTAGGGTATGCTTTGTAGCCATACTGTCTCCTCTCTTCTAGACTCAGATATTGCTAACCGGAAGTTTTGCTGAATCCGAGACGATTTTTAGCTCTTTCTTGGGTTCCTCAAGAACTTGCGCTAAAGTTGCCCCTGGCGTCACCATAGGATAAACATTTTCCTCTGGCTCCACCACAAACTCTATCAAGAAAGGACCTTGATGTGCCATGGCCTGTTCAATAGCTGGAATTACTTCTTCCTTATGTTTAACCCTTAACGCTGGAAGTCCATATGCCTCAGCAATCTTTATAAAGTCGGGACCCTCCAATGGTGAGGCTACATATCGTTTTCCGTAGAACAATTCCTGCCATTGTCTTATCATTCCCAAATAGCCGTTGTTGATGATAGCTATCTTAACCGCTACCCGTTCCTGAACTATGGTAGCTAACTCCTGAATCGTCATTTGAAAGCTACCATCACCATCCACACACCAAACAGTATTATCTGGCGAGCCGACCTTAACTCCCAGAGCTGCCGGGAGCCCAAATCCCATAGTTCCTAGCCCACCTGATGAGATTAGACTATTGGGCTTATTATACCGGTAGTGCTGGGCTGCCCACATCTGGTTCTGTCCTACCCCGGTAACAATAATTGCCTCACCCTGCGTTACCTCATATATTTTTTGAACGACAAACTGTGGCAGGAGCCCCTCACTATCTCTGATAGTTGTTGATGGATGTTCCCTTCGCCAATTATCAAGCTGCTTAACCCAGTCAACGTGCTCGATGGGAGTAACCAGTTTATTTAATGCGCTTAGAACCATCTTCACATCACCAACTATGGGTACGTCCACACGAACATTCTTGCCGATTTCAGCCGGGTCAATATCAATATGAATAATGTGGGCATGCGGAGCAAAACCGTTTACCTTACTTGTAGCTCTATCATCAAACCTCATCCCGATAGCGATAATAAGGTCAGCAGCATCAACCGCCATATTAGCATAAGCCATACCATGCATACCCAGCATGCCATAAGATAAGACATGAGACTCAGGGAAACATCCAATGCCTAATAGCGTAGAAACCACTGGTATTTGTGCTGTCTCAGCCAGTTGCTCAAGTTCGGCACACGCCCTAGAGATAATTATCCCCCTACCGGCGATAATAAGTGGTTTTTTAGCTTCATTTATAAGCTTGACTGCTTTCTTAACCTGTGCCGGGTGTCCCTGGAGCGTTGGCTTATAGCCGGGTAAATTCACCTGGCTGGGGTAGTGAAATTCGGCCTGGTCAATAAAAACATCTCGCGGTACGTCAATGAGTATCGGTCCGGGTCTGCCGCTCCGTGCCAGATAGAACGCCTCTTTAACTACCCTGGCTACTGAACCTACGTCAAGGACAAGGTAGTTATGTTTGGTAATAGGCAAAGTAATACCGGTAATATCTATTTCCTGAAAGGCGTCCTTGCCGATAAAGGGCCTGGCTACCTGACCGGTTATTGCTACTATCGGAGATGAATCAAGGTAAGCGTTAGCAATCCCGGTTACCAAATTGGTTGCCCCGGGCCCGGAGGTAGCCAGGCATACTCCCACCTTCCCCGTGGCTCTGGCATAACCATCAGCAGCATGGGCTGCCCCCTGCTCATGGCGCACCAGAATATGGCGGAGCTGAGGATATTGGGGTAGGGTATCGTATAGGGGTAAGACAGCTCCACCTGGGAAACCAAAAATAACCTCCACTCCCTCGGCTACTAAACTCTCACATAAAATCTGCGCGCCGGTCAACTTCATAGTAGTTCCCCCTTCATCGGCTAAACACTGCTCCCGTACTAGCCGAAGATACCTCCTCAGCGTAACGCCTGAGATAACCTGTTTTTATTCTTGGCTCAAACTCGCTTAGATGAGCCAAACGGTCAGAAATTTCTTTATCAGAAAGCTCTACCTCAAGCTTATAGCTTGGGATATCAATCTTAATTATATCACCATCTCTCAAGGCGGCAATGGGTCCCCGGCTAGCTGCCTCGGGAGAGATATGCCCGATAGCCGCACCACGGGTGGCTCCAGAGAAACGCCCATCAGTGATAAGGACAACCTTCTTATCCATGCCCATACCACTCAATATAGAGGTGGGAGTGAGCATCTCTCTCATTCCCGGTCCTCCCTTGGGACCTTCGTAACGAATAACCACCACTTCTCCCGACTTTATACTGCCACGCATAATAGCGGTGGTAGCCTCTTCCTCGCTGTCAAAAACTCTGGCGGTGCCTCTGTGAACCAGCATCTCGGGGACTACCGCTGCCCTCTTTACCACAGCACCATCGGGGGCTAGATTACCAAATAGTATAGCAATTCCTCCTGTAGTTGAATGAGGATTGGTGATAGGACGGATAACTTCTCTATTTACGAATTTTCCATCAGCGATATTCTCTCCCACCGATTTTCCGGTTACTGTCCTTACTTTCAGGTTTAGCAGCCCTTGCAGCTCCCTCATTACCGCAGTTATACCGCCAGCTTGGTCTAAATCTTCAATATGATGGGCACCGGCTGGACTCAGCTTGCAGAGATAAGGGGTACGCTCACTTATCTCGTTTATCATCTGGAGAGAAACGTCAGTTCCTGCCTCATGGGCTATAGCCATAAGGTGTAGCACCGAGTTGGTGCTGCCCCCCAATGCCATATCAACGGTAAAGGCATTACGAATGGAATCTTTATTCACAATATCCCGGGAACAAATATTATTGGCTAAGAGTTCCATAATCTGCTGACCTGCCTCTTTAGCCAGTCGTATCCGTCCGGCATCAACAGCCGGGATAGTCCCGTTACCTGGCAATCCCATTCCCAGTGCTTCAGTGAGACAGTTCATAGTATTGGCAGTAAACATTCCCGAGCAGCTACCGCAACCGGGGCAGGCAACTTCTTCCAACCGTTCCAGTTCCTCCTGGCTCATGTCACCGTTGGCTACTTTACCTACCGCCTCAAAGATAGAGTTGACATCGACAGATTTAATCCCACCTTCACCACCCAAACGACCTGCCAGCATTGGGCCACCGCTAACAAAGATGGCTGGCAGGTTCAGTCTCATCGCAGCCATAAGCATACCGGGGACTACCTTGTCGCAGTTGGGAACGAAGACCAGAGCGTCAAAGGCATGAGCCCTGGCCACGACCTCGGCTGAGTCGGCTATCAGTTCCCGACTGGGCAAGCTATACTTCATTCCCGGATGGTTCATAGCGATGCCATCACATACAGCGATAGTATTAGCCTCAAAAGGAACGCCTCCGCCACTTCGCACCCCTGCCTTAACTGCCTCAGCAATATCTCGGAGATGTATATGCCCCGGAACAATCTCACTAAAGCTATTGATAATACCTATAAAAGGTTTATCCATTTCGGCATGTGTACAACCGACAGCGTGTAATAGAGACCGGTGTGGGGCTCGTTCTATACCCTTTTTAATAACATCACTTCTCATATCTTTAACATCCTTACTTTGTATATAATTAAAAAGCCGCCCCTTGTGGGGACGGCCCCTGCCTGGAGACGGACCCACTCACCGCTTCCGTATATTCACAATAAGCAACAAAATGTTATCTATGTTCATATTATGCATAACTTAGCATAGTTTATATTTATTGTCAACCATAAAAGTAGCAGGTCAGGAAAATCAGCTTTCCATCTCGGCTATCTTATCCACTCGACGCTGGTGTCTTCCACCTTCAAACTCAGCGGCAAGAAAGGCAGTTACAATATCACGCACTGTGTTTTGTTCTTCTTCGGCACTTAAGCAGAGGATATTGGCATTATTGTGCTGGCGAGCCCGGCAAGCACTGAAACCACTATGGCACAGAGCAGCCCGTATCCCTTTAACCTTATTAGCAGCAATACTCATTCCAATGCCGGTACTACAAATCAAGATACCGTAGGTAAATTCACCTCTGGTTACTACTTCAGCCACTTTTTGGGCGATATCAGGATAGTCTACGGAATCGGTAGTATAGCTGCCGAAGTCCTCGTAGCTATGCCCGGTTTGGGCAATCAGCTTCATAACAAATTGCTTGAGTTCCAGTCCTCTGTGGTCACAGCCAATAGCGATACGCATTGTTTGGCCTCCTTACTTTGGTCTAGTTTGGATAATCTCACATACCCGCTTAAGGTCTTCTCTGGATATAGCACCCTCGCGCAGAATTACCGGTGTTTCCCCGGTGACATCAACTATAGTGGACTCTTTACCGCCGGGGCATCTGCCACCATCAATAACTAAGTCTACTCTATCACCGAATTGAGAATAAACCTCGTCGGCAGTGAGCGAGCTTGACTTACCGCTTAGATTGGCGCTGGTGCCTACAATAGGTGTACCCAGACCCTCAACCAGAGCCACAGGAACAGGGTGAGCTGGAATACGAACGGCTACAGTTCTACCCCCAGCGGTGATAATATCGGGCACTGAACTGGACTTGAGGAGAACCAATGTCAGCGCACCGGGCAGGAAGTTACGAACCAAAAGCCAGGCAACCTCAGACACCGGTTCTGCTACCTCACTTATCTGGGAAGTATCAGCCAGAAGTAGCGGCAGTGCCATGCTGCGCGGTCGCTGCTTTATCTGGTAAAGTCGTTCCATGGCACGCTGGATATCAACACAAGCTCCCAGACCATAGACGGTATCGGTGGGGAAGGCAACCAGCCCTCCCTGTTTAAGAATAGAGATACCTTTTCCAATCTGTTTTTGGAGGTCTGTTGACAGTTGACCTAACATTATTGTCTTGACGACAGTATATCATATAGATGCATAGCCAGAGAAGCTCAAGTAACTATAGAGAGGTTGTTTAGCAACCTATCCCCCAGACCCCCTTCCCTTAATAAGGGAAGGGGGTGAGGTTTTCATAAACAATCTCTATAGAGAAACTTGACAATGAAGAGCTCCATATCTTATATTTATACTACGTACGGTGTGATTCCCCAGTATTGACAACTTAATATGGGTGAAATCTCGGCAAATCTTGGACTGGAGGGGTAGTTATGCTTTGTATAGAATTACTGCTCCACGAAACAGATTATTGTGAGTTAGCTAGTAACGAAGGTATTCGCTAGAGTGTTAAAGGACGCTAACCATTATTTTGGGTTAGTGTCTTTTTTATATAAATGGGGCGCCTAAAGGTTTTGTTTCCTGACCTTTAGGCGATTGGAGGATAAACATGGCAACTGAGCAGAATAAGACCATGGAAGCACTCAAAATCGCCATCCAGATGGAGATTGATGGCAAGAAATATTATCTGAAGGCTAGCCGTGAAAGTGGTAATGACCTGGGCGAAAAATTGCTGGCGTCGCTAGCTGCCGAGGAAGACATTCACCGGCAAAAATTTGAGGAGATATATCAGGCTATCAACAGTAAAAAGGCCTGGCCGGTAACTGGCTTTAAGCTCGACAAGGGTAAAAGGCTGAGAACTATCTTTGCCAAGGCAACTGAGGAAATTGGTGCCAATGTAAAGGCGCTCGCTACTGAGCTTGCCGCAGTAAAAACAGCTATGGAAATGGAAAATAAAACCCTTGATTTCTACAAAAACCAAGCCAGGAGTGCTATCTATGATGCCGAGAGAGACTTTTATGAACTTCTGGCTGCTGAGGAAAGGGAGCACCATCTAGTCTTGCTCGATTATTATGAATATCTTAGTGACCCGGCGGGTTGGTTTGTCAGGAAAGAACATCCCTCTCTAGATGGCATCTGAAAAAGTAAAAACTCTGGAGGCAAGAATTATGCTGGAGATTGAACATCTAAACGTAGCGATAGAAGGCAAGGAAATTCTGCAGGATGTAAACTTAAGTATTAGCATTGGCGAGACCCATGTTCTCTTCGGTCCTAACGGCAGCGGTAAAACCACTCTCCTTATGACGATAATGGGTTTGCCCCGATATCAGGTAACCAAGGGTAACATCATTTTTAAGGGTAAGGACATAACCGAATTGCCCCTGGATGAGAGAGCCCGCTTGGGAATCGGTATGTCCTTTCAACGTCCCCCGGTGGTTCGCGGGGTAAAGACACGTGATATGCTCAGTGTCTCTCTGAAAAACAAAGAGGCTGGGTCAACTGTAGACCAAATTGCTGGAGAAGCCGATATGACTGAGTTTCTGGATAGAGAGATAAATTATGGTTTTTCCGGTGGTGAAATAAAACGCTCGGAACTAATGCAGTTAATGGCTCAGAAACCAGAGTTAACCTTACTGGATGAGCCAGAGTCGGGTGTTGACCTGGTGAGTATCGCCCTGATTGGTGAGCTGATAAATAGGCTGCTGGAAAAAGACTGCCCGATACGCATGCGAAAGTGTATTGGGCTTATTATAACCCATACCGGCCATATTCTAAACTATGTTAATGCCCGTACCGGCTATGTAATGCTGGACGGCAGGATAATCTGCCAGGGTGACCCCCATGAGATTCTGGCAACCATTAAGGAAAAAGGCTACGAGGAGTGTGCCAAGTGCGTGAGATAGTAGAATCCTCTCAGACATATAAGGATAAAGCCAAAGCAGCGTCAGCCAAACCGCCAGCTGTGGGCGAGGATATAGATTTAAATACCTATGCTAGCTCGGCTGAGGAGCAGCCCTACCAGGCTGACCCGTCACAGCTCCCCACCCAAGCCAAAAAGCAGATGCTGGGGGCAGGAATCGTCTTAGATGATGTCAGCCAGAGGTCGGGCACCTTCGTCCAGATGGATAACACACCAGTCCATAGTTCCAGCCGGCAAGAGGGAATAGAGATAATGGATACCAGTCAGGCTCTGGAAAAGTATGACTGGCTGTCAGACTACTGGTGGCAGGCAGTAGCTGTGGACACTGATAAATTTACCGCTCACGTGGAACTCAGCCAGAGCAATGGCTATTTCATTAGAGCCTTGCCCAACAACAAGACCATCTACCCGGTTCAAGCCTGTCTTTACCTGGCAAAAGCACAACTAGCCCAGAATGTGCATAACATCATTATCGCCGAGGAAGGCTCTGAACTCCATATTATTACCGGGTGCACCACTGCCCTGGTCGAGGAACCAGGACTGCATTTAGGGGTTTCCGAGTTCTACATCAAGCGGGGGGCTAAGGTTACCTTTACCATGATACACAACTGGAACCCGGAGATAGCGGTTCGCCCCCGCACCGGGGTTATTGTTGAAGAAGATGGGCTTTTCCTGAGTAACTACGTGATTATGAAGCCAGTCCAGTCCATACAGACCTACCCTACTGCCCGGTGTGTGGGAGAAAACGCCACGGTAAGGTTTAACAGCATACTGGTTGCCACTCCCGGTTCCGACATGGATGTTGGCTCCAGAGTGTTCCTTGAGGCTCCAAAATCTCGGACAGAGGTAGTTTCACGAGCCATCACTACTGGTGGTAACATTACTGCCCGAGGCTATATTGAAGGTAGTGCCCCCGAGGTCAAAGGACACTTGGAGTGCCGCGGACTAATCCTGGGAGGAAAGGGCATAATTCACGCCATACCGGAGCTAAAGGGGACACTGGCTGGCATTGACCTGTCTCATGAAGCAGCAGTAGGTAAGATTGCTGAGGAGGAAGTAGAGTATCTGATGGCTCGAGGATTGACTCGAGCCGAGGCTACAGCGACTATAGTTAGAGGTTTTCTCAGAGTGGATATTGAAGGATTACCGCCACTGCTCAGTACCGAACTGCAGCGGGTGGTAGAAACCAGCGAAAAGGAGCTTATGTGAATTAAACCACGGGAGTTTAAAAACCAGATTCAGAAATCTATGCTCTTGGCAGGTATGCTATTATAAACAATGCTGAATAGGGGCAGAAAATGAATCTTAAGGCTTTGTATAAACTGGGTTATGGTCTGTACGTTGTCTGCTCCAAAAAGGGAGACAGGTTTAACGGGCAGATTGCCAACACCGTGATTCAAATAACCTCTGAACCACCAACTATTGCCGTAAGCATCAACAGAAACAATTTGACCCACGAGTTCATCACCGAAAGCAAGGTACTGACGGTTTCGGTCCTCTCTAAAGATACCCCCCTTTCTTTCATTGGTCACTTTGGTTTCAGGTCGGGTAGGAACACAGATAAACTTGAAGGTGTTAACTATAAAATTGGTGAAACCCAAGCACCGGTAGTTACCGATAATGCCCTCGCCTACCTGGAAGCCAGGGTAATTCAACAAGTAGATGTGGGAACCCATACCATTTTTGTTAGCGAACTGGTAGGAGCGGATGTAATTAAAGAAGGTGAGCCGATGACCTACACCTATTATCATCAGGTAAAACGGGGCACCACCCCCAAGACAGCCCCCAGCTACATTGAAGAGCAAAAGGTAGAAGCTGTCAAATCACCAAAATACCGGTGCGTTGTCTGCGGCTATATCTATGACCCGGAGCTGGGAGACCCCGATGGTGGCATCAAACCGGGGACACCCTTTGAAGAGATACCTGATGACTGGGTATGCCCTGTCTGCGGAGCCGTCAAGAGTGAGTTTGAGAGGATAGACTAAAATGAAACCAAGACAAATAAAACCTGAAATCTACTGGGTGGGGGCTATTGACTGGGACCGGCGGTTGTTTGATGCCCTTATTCCACTTCCTGATGGCACCAGTTATAACTCGTACCTGATTAACGGTAGCGAAAAAACGGCTCTTATTGATTCCGTAGACCCTACTATGCCAGATGTGCTGATAAACAACCTGAACCAGCTTGGAGTCACCAATATAGATTATGTCGTTGCCAATCACGCTGAGCAAGACCATTCCGGCGCTATACCCCAAGTCCTGGAGAAATATCCACAGGCAAAAGTTGTGGTTTCACCTAAATGCAAGGATATGCTTATTGACCTGCTTATGATTCCCGAGGATAAGTTCATAACAGTCAATGATAAGGAAACCCTATCGCTGGGGAACAAGACACTGGAGTTTATCCATGCCCCCTGGGTTCACTGGCCGGAGACAATGCTCACCTATCTTAGAGAGGACAAAATACTGTTCCCCTGTGATTTATTCGGCTCTCATTTAGCCACCACCGACCTTTATGTAACCGATGAAGGACAGGTCTACGAGGCAGCCAAAAGATATTATGCCGAGATAATGATGCCCTTCCGCATGAACATCCAAAAACACCTGGAAAAAATAAAGGACTATGCCATTGATATCATTGCTCCCAGCCATGGTCCCATGTATAACCGACCCGATTTTATCCTCAAAGCCTATCATAGCTGGGTCTATGATGAACCGGGGAATATTGTGGTACTGCCTTACGTTTCCATGCACGGCAGCACCCGTAAGATGGCCGAGCACTTTGGCGGAGCCCTGGTTCAAAGGGGTGTAACCGTGAAACAGTTTGACCTCACGGTAACTGATATCGGGAAACTGGCTATGGCACTGGTGGATGCGGCGACACTGGTTATCGGGACGCCCACCGTTCTGGTTGGTCCGCACCCCAATGTTGTTTACGCTGCTTTCCTCGCCAATGCCCTGAAACCCAAGCTAAAATTTGTTTCCATCATTGGCTCCTATGGCTGGGGAGGTAGGACAGTAGAACAACTCACCGGGATGATTCCCAATCTAAAGGTAGAACTATTGGAGCCGGTACTGAGCAAGGGCTTCCCTAGAGAAGCCAATTTCCAGGCTCTGGATAATCTGGCGGACACCATCGCTCAGAAGCACAAGGAGCTCAATCTGTCCTAGCAGTTTTTAGTATTTTAACCGGTAACAAAATAAAAGGAGGGACGAGATGGAAGAAGTAAAGGAAAAGGTAGGCAGTCTCCCACGACTAGGGGAGCCGGCACCACCCTTTGAAGCACCCACCACTCACGGGACGATCAAGCTGGAGGACTTTAAAGGGAGCTGGCTGGTTCTATTCTCTCACCCGGCAGATTTTACCCCGGTATGCACCACCGAGTTTATTGCCTTTGCTGAAATCTACCCCGAATTGAAAAAGCGCGGGGTGGAACTTCTCGGATTGAGCGTTGACAGTACCTCGTCACACATTGCCTGGGTGCGAAACGTGGAGGAAAAAACCGGAGTAAAGATACCATTCCCCATAATCGCTGACCTTAATAAAGATGTTTCTCTCGCCTACGGCATGATTCACCCGGGACAGAGCGTTACTGCCACTGTCCGATGCGTGTTCGTAATTGACCCCAATCAGATTATCCGATTGATACTTTATTATCCGCTGACCACGGGCAGGAACATGCAGGAAATATCGAGAGTTATAGACGCTCTGCAGGCAACCGATGAACATAAAATAGCCACCCCGGCCAACTGGCAACCGGGTGATATGGTGGTGGTGCCACCACCCCCTACACAGGAAATGGCTGAGGAGAGGCTGAAGCAAGGCTACGAGTGTGTGGACTGGTATCTGTGTAAGAAGAAACTCTAGCCGGAACGGAGGAGAATATGGCTTGCATTAGCCCTGATGGCAAACCAACTGAGTCAGGCGCCAAGATGCTTCGTGCCCTTAAGTCGGGGTTGGGGTCTCCTGAAACGATTGCTAAAGATACCGGGCTTCCCTTGTTCCGGGTTAGAAGCGGACTCCGTGAGCTCGCTCAGGCTGGCCTGACCACACCGCAGAATGGCAACTATAAACTCACCGATAAGGGAGCGGAGCTAATAAAATAGTGCCTGGATTGGATGTACATGCTACCGGATGCCTTGCTCACTAGCAGGACCACTAATCTCTAATGGGCAAGAGGATGGTTAGATGTAACATGATAGGTAATTAATTAAAAAAACTAAAGTATGGAGGTAATAATGGACAAAGGAAAGATTATTGAACTGTTAAACCAGGACCTTGAAGGTGAGCATGGCGCCATCATCCAGTACCTTACCCATGCTTATGCTATGGGAGAGGGGGAAATGGCCTGCGAGATTGAGGCAATTGCCAGGGAAGAGATGCGACACCTTGACTGGCTGGCTGAGGCTATAGTGGAGTTGGGCGGTGTCCCCAGTTTGGAGCGGGGTAAGATGCGGATGGAGGGCAAGTCAGTGGTTGACTGGATGAAAAACGATGTTTCATTAGAAAACGATGCTCTAGCTTTGTATAAGGAGCACATTAAACTCATTGATGACCCTAAAATCAAACGATTATTGCAGCGAATCCTCTCTGATGAAGAATCGCACCACGGTAATTTCCAGCACTTTGTGGAGAAGGCACAAAAAGAACAGGCTAAGGATGTGAGGGGCAGCCACCAGGACAGGACGACCCAGATTCTCAACCAGGGTATTGAGCATGAGTATACTGTCATCCTCCAGTACCTACTTCATTCTTATATATCACCTAATAAGGAAGTCAAGCGGCAAATGCAAGACCAGGCGATTAACGAGATGCAGCATCTGGGCTGGCTGGCTGAGGAACTGGTTGATGGTGAAGGCAATCCCAGGATTGAGCACACTGAGGTTGACCGGTCAACCAGGACGGCTGATATGCTCCGAGCCGACATCAAGGTTGAGAAAGAGGTGGCAGCCGCCTATGACCATGCTGCTAAAGAGGTCAAGGAAGCAGACCTTAAGCAACTTCTCCTTAGGATTAGAGACCACGAAGTGTACCATGCCGATGTATTCAGCGACCTTCTAAAGGAGGAGGAAGGAGAGTGATATAAAATGAGGCTGGACAATAAGATAGCTATTGTCACTGGAGCTAGAAGAGGCATAGGCCGTGCCATAGCCTTAGCCCTGGCTAAAGAGGGAGCTAATGTTGTAGTAAGCGACATCAATCAGGAGGATTGTCAGAAAGTAGTTGCTGAAGTTGAAGGTCTTGGCAGAATAGGACTGGCGCTAAAATGCAGTGTAACTGCTAGGGCTGAAGTAGAAGACATGGTGAGAAGAACGGTGGCGGAATTTGGCAAACTGGACATACTAATAAATAATGCTGGGGTTATAACTTTCAAACCTTTCCTTGAGCTGACAGATGAAGATTGGGATAACATCATGAATGTGAATCTTAAGGGTCAATTTCTTTGTGCCCAAGCTGCCGCTAAAGAGATGACGAAGAATAAGTGGGGCCGCATTATCAACATCGCCTCGATATCCTCGGGAGGGTGTGGTATTGCCTTTCCCTTGATCGCTCACTACACTGCGTCAAAGGGTGGTGTTATGGCGTTAACTGAGGCACTGGCGTTGGAACTGACACCACAGGGGATAAATGTCAACGCTATTTGTCCTGGAGCAATAGACACCGCTATGGCTAAAGGAGTTAAGGAAAGCGGTCAGCTAGACCGAGTCCTTCTCAGAATTCCCAAGGGCAGACTGGGGCAGCCAGAAGACATTGCCAACTTGGCCGCCTTTCTGGCATCTGAGGAATCTGATTATATAAGCGGTGCTGCCATAGCCATTGATGGTGGTTGGCTAACCAGTTAACTGCTTGATTACAGTGCTCAGGTGCGGTAGCTAAATTAAGAAAGGAGAAACCACGATGACTTACTCAGCAAAGGATTACAGCAATATCATCGGGATGGATGGTCTCAGCGAAACCCTGCTCAAGAATCACTTTACCCTGTATCAGGGCTATGTGACCAACACCAACAAGCTGATGGACTCACTTGCCGCTATGTTGAAAGAGGGTACGGTCGGCACCCCGGAATACGCTGAGTTGAAACGGCGTATGGGCTTTGAGTTCAATGGTATGCGACTTCACGAATACTACTTTGACAATCTTGGCGGGAAGAAAGCCCTGGACAAATCGGGCAAGCTTGCCAAGAAGCTGGCTGAGAACTTTGGCAGCTATGAAGACTGGGAGAGAGATTTCAAAGGTGTGGGGACTATGCGCGGCATTGGTTGGACTATCTTGTATCAGGACAATGTAACTGGCAGGCTCTTCAACCAGTGGATTAACGAACATGAGACCGGACATCCCGCTGGCTGTATCCCCATTCTGGTAATGGATGTCTTTGAGCATGCCTTTATCACCGATTACGGGCTAAAACGAGCCGACTACATAGCAGCCTTTTTCCAGAACATAAACTGGGGTGTGGTGGAAGGCAGGTTGAAATAGAAAGCCTTCCGCCGGAAAGGGGTAGATGATGAGCTACTTACCTGAAATATACAAAGAATTCAAGCAGCAGTTCCCTGAAGTAGCCAAAGCCTACGATGCTCTTGCCGCTAGTTGTCACCAGTGGGGGTCACTGGATGGGAAGACGCGGCGGCTAATAAAGCTAGGTATTGCCATCGGCTTGAGCTCAGAGGGAGGAGTGAGGTCACATACCCGCCGAGCATTAGAAGAGGGTATTTCACCTGATGAGCTTCGCCAGGCGGTACTGATGGGCTTTACCACTGCCGGATTCCCGACCATGATCGCGGCTATGAAGTGGGTGGAGGAAGTCATTAATAAGTCAAAATAGTATGAAGAGGTGAGCTAAATGGGTAGTCTAATGGAAGTAGGCAAAGCCGGAGAACTTAAAGACGGCGCCATGAAAGAGGTCTCTGTAGAAGGGCAAGAAATCCTTTTAGCCAGAGTTGGTGACAAGTATTACGCTACCGATAATCGGTGCCCTCATATGGGAGGTAAGTTATCCCAGGGTAAGCTGGAAGGCACTATAGTTACCTGTCCCCGCCATGGCTCCCAATTTGACCTGAGTAGCGGTCAGGTAGTCCGCTGGCTGAAAGGCACCGGTCTGATGTCAACGATAGGTAAAGCGCTCAAGTCTCCCAGAACACTCACGGTATACAATATAAAGGTTGAGGATGGCAAGCTCCTGATAGAAATCTAGCCTCAACTTGGCTTAGTTATGGAGGTAAAGGGTGACAGACGAACTGACTGAGCTACTGGATACGGCAATATATAAAGAAATCGCCGCCCAGGCTTTCTACATAGCGGGACAAAGTAAGACTCAAGACCCGGCTGCCAGGGCATTGATGAAAGAGTTAGCCGAACAAGAGCTAAAGCATTCCCAGTGGCTAACAAACCTTAAAGAAAAGGGGCTGGGAAAGCAGGACTGGCGTCAGGAAAAGATACCGAATCTGGGGCTCAGTGAGTATTTAACCGGTGGCGATACCGTGGAAGGGGCTGGTCTGCAGGAAACGCTTATTTTTGCCATAAAGCGAGAACAGCAGGCTATAGAGTTTTACTCCCAGATGACGGCTGTTATAAGAGACGAGTCTGCCAAGAATCTATGCCAGAGGCTGACAGATGAGGAACTCAAACACAAGCTGAGGCTGGAGACACTTTACGACGACCTGTTTTATGGAGAGGACTGACCGTTTATTCTCACTGCTGGCATTTGTTTTAAGGAGGTCCAATGTCATCCCGGCACCCCATCATTGATAGCTTACAGGAGAAAGGGTGGACTCTGGCTGATAGTCAGCAGCACCCTTTAGGCGGACTTCAGGGTAAAGGTCTGGACTCGTATGAATTAGTTGTCCTGCTGGGGGCAAAGAATAAAATCGGAGCCAGATACTTCCAGGTGTTCTTGCAAAATACTTCCGGTGAGGTTAGCCATCAGCCAGCGGTTATCGGACTCTTTAACCGGGGCAAGTTCCCCAGCTACAACTGGATTGAGATTATCAGCCTTTCATTGCGGGTTAGCTTTGGTTCTGGCGAACAAGTTTTAGATATTTCTGCCAGTGGGTTAGTTCAGCAACTGTTTCAGTATTTAGCCGACCTGATTCCGCCGGGTGGTCACATGATGGTTAGTTATGATAGCCCTGAGCAGCAGGATACCGCTCGTTCTCTAGCACGGGGTATTCCCCCGATTGTTACTCCTCTAGGGTACATGCTATTCCTGATAGGTTGTGGTGCTGGTTTCAAAGATTGGCATTTTGCCGAGGGGGGAAGTGAAGGACCGCGCAAGCTCCAGGGTTATAAAGCACTGAATAGACAGCACGCTCAACTTAAAACCAAAGAAACAATAAAGGAATTAGTTGCCTTTCTGGATAGACTGCCACCAATGGCAGGTTCGGAATTGGAAAGAGCAGCTCAAAACAGGGCTGCAGCCATACTCATTAAGCTTAAGCAGTAGAACAAGAAGAGGAAAACTTAGCCTCATCCTGCCAGAGCATACAACTACCAGTAATTCCCATTTTTTCATATCAGCTTTGCCTTCTCCTTATCCCACCCCACTTGACAATTTTAAATAAAGTGCTTTAATGTAACATAGATAAGTTCGTATACGCTATTCGTATATGATTAAAGAAATGACGGGCAAAGGTGTATTCACCAAGGACTACAGTACTCAATAAATAGAGGAGGGGCATATTATGTAAAAAATCATTGTGGACTGGGCAGATTTAAGACTAGATTAAGGGAGGTTATCACCATGAAAGTGAAATTACTTTTAGCCATCGGATTGTGTGCAATCTTGGTAGCACTCCCATTGGCAGGTTGCGCTGCAGAGAAGGAAGCGGCGGGAGGCGTCCTCGATGATGAAACAAGTACGGCCTGTACCATTATAGCAGTAGGCAAAGACGCAACCGTTGATGGGTCAGCAATTATTTCTCACACCTGCGATTCTTCTTGGTCTGACCCTCGAGTGTGGATTATTCCAGCAGCGGACTGGCCGGAAGGTTCTACGCGAGAAATCTGGCTCGACTCCCACAGCTATGGCGTACCTATACCTACTGGAGAGGTAGGCCGGGAGATATTAATGGGCGAGATGGATCAGGTTCCACATACCTACCAGTATTTCGCTTCTCGGTATTCCTTTGTGAATGATCAAGGTCTGGCCATGGGTGAGTCAAGTTGTAGTACGGAAAGGGGCTCGGGCTTTGACCCAGAAGTCAGAACAGTATTGAATGCACTTAAAGCTGAAGGCATTGTTGACGCCCCGTATGTAATGGATATTGCTTTGGAGCGATGTACTACAGCTAGAGAGGCAACTCGCCTTATGGGTGACTTGGTTGAAGAATATGGATGGAACCTGAGTGGTGAAAATATAATGATCACAGATGGAGATGAAGTCTGGATCTCCGAATGGTACGGCGGTGATCTTTGGGTTGCCGTGAAACTACCAGATGATAGCGTTTTCGTTTGTGGCAACAAGTACTCACTAAATGAAGTTGCCCTTGATGATGAAGAAAATTGTATGCATTCACCCAATCTTGTCTCTTTCGCTGTGGAGCAGGGATGGTATGATCCTGCTTCAGGTCCCTTTAGGCCTGCCGATGTTTACGGTGCTAGAAAGACGTGGAATAACCGTGAATGGGCCGGTTATAACCTGGTAGCACCTTCTCTGGGCCTGCAGCCCAATCAGTACCCTTATCCGCAATTTGTGGTACCTGACAAAAAACTATCAGTTGATGACGTATATAAAATGCAGGCTAATGTATTCGAGGGAACAGAGTTTGATAAGACGCAAGGGCTGATTGCAGGTCCCTTTGGTGATCCACTTAGCTACTCGGGGGCTCCGTGCCGGGAGCGAGCAATCGGTGTGCCGAATCCCTCTTATATCCAAATTTCCCAGGCAAAGGAATGGCTGCCGAATCCAATCAAAACTGTCGTCTGGCATGGATGGGGTTATGCCGGTACCAATTACATCACCCCCCTCTGGGGCGGCATGAAGAGCCTACCGGATTTCTACCATGAAGGCAGTCGCCGGACTGATTTCTCGAGAGATTCAGGCTGGTGGACTCAAGTCTATGTACAGTACATGGCTAGACTGTGCTACTCTTATGCTATACAAGATATTATGGACGCTAAATATCCTAGGCTGACCAACCTTTATGCGACAACAGCTAGCCTACAGGAAGCTGCTGGGGAGCTTTATGAAAAGAATCCGAAGCTTTATGATAAACACCAAGAGCAGCTTATGAGGAAATCTGGGATAGACAGCTTTGCTTATGAGACAGCATGTGAGTGGCAGGAAGACTGGCTGAAGCTGGGAGATCATCTCTTCTTCAAGTATAACGATCTTTCATCGGGAAGTCCTGCCAGAGATGAAGTACCAGACTGGTGGTATGAAGCTATGTGCCCTGGCGACTAGGCCTTTGGTGAACCCTTATTAAGTGGCAGTGGCTACATCATCACTATAGAGGCTCTCCGAGAAATGATATTCTCGGAGAGCCTCTGAGGAAAGTTGTTTACAGAGAAGGCCTTTCTCCTTGGTTTTGAAGGAAAGCGGCCAGCAAGGGTTGATATTATAAAGGTATCGGAATTTGTCGTACCATAGGCTGACATTCTTGATTTCAATCAACTTTACTTACCCCAAAATGCTTATTCTGGCCAGATATCGAATTTTTTACCCCGATAAATTGAATGGCCTATGGTTACCGGAACATGAATAACTTCCGACTGAGAATATTGGCAACTAATTCCAAAGGCGTGAGGTCAGAGTTTCACACTTATTGATGTAGAACCAGTCAATTCGCCTACTTGACAATTTTAAATAAAGTGCTTTAATGTAACATAGATAAGTTCATATACGCTATTCGTATATGATTAATTAAATGCCAGTTAACAGTATGCTCGTCAAAGAATATGAGACTCAACAAATAGAGGAGGGGGTATTATGTGAGAAAAGTTTTTTGACTGAGAAGACTTAGATTAAAGGAGGTTCTCACCATGAAAGTGAAATTACTTTTAGCCACCGGACTGTGTGCAATCTTGGTAGCGCTTCCATTGTTAGGTTGCGCTCCCAAGAAGCCGGAGACCGTACTTGAGAAAATCAAGAGGACGGGTGAAATTACAATTGGCCACAGGGAGGGAAGCGTCCCCTTTGGCTTCTTTGACGAGGCGGGCAACTGGGTAGGCTTCTCAATAGATATCGGCGAGAAACTTGTTGAGCAGCTCAAAAAAGACCTTGGTGTGGATATAAAGTATATCAAAAAGCCGGTCGACCCCAAGACCCGTATCCCCCTCGTCGCCAATAGGACTATTGATATAGTAATGGGCTCTTCAACTCACACCATTCCCCGCGAGGATACCGTTGACTTCACCATAACGTTCTTCCTCACCGGGTCACAACTTATAGTGCCAAAGGGAAGTCCGATTAGAGATTTTGAAGATTTGGCAGGTAAGAAAGCCGGTGCTGCTACCGGTTCCACCAACGAAAAGGCTCTTCGCGATGCCAATACAGCGGGAATAATAAACCCGCCCTGTGAAATTCTACAATTCGCAGAGCACCCTCAAGGATTCCTCGCCTTGCAGCAAGGGAAAATTGATGCTTACTGTACTGATGGAAGCCTTTTGGCTGGGATGAGGCAGGCAGCCCCTAACCCTGAAGATTGGGAAGTTGTCGGTCGTCTCCTTACCTATGACCCTTATGGCTACATAGTTCCTGAAAATGACAGCGACTGGCTAGATTATGTGAACGCATTTTTAATCCATCTTATCAAGAGTGGCGAGTTCTACCAAATCTACGACAAATGGTTTGGGCCTGACGGCAAAGTTCCTCTACCTATAACAGAGGAGTACAGAACACTTCTCACGCTACAAAGCTGGCCAGATTAAAGTCGGAGGAAAGAAGGCTATGAAGAGGAGGGGGGAGGGGGTGTCCTCCCCTCTTCCTTTACCATCTAATCTCAGTGAGGAGGCTACATGGGGGGTTATGAGTTTGATTGGAGCGTCCTCTGGCGCGAACCCTACGGTGGGTGGATGCTCCAGGCTATATTTACCACCATCCATCTATCGCTTCTAGGATGGGCTATAGCCTGTGTGTTCGGTTTAATAGTAGGCACGATGAGGGTATTCCCCTCAAGGGTAGCTAGAGTCATAGGCACTGCATATGTAGAGATTATTCGTAATATTCCTTATCTAGTTCAGCTTTTTATGTGGTATTTTATGGTACCTCTCCTCCTTCCCAAAAATGCACAGATGTGGGTGAACGCTAATGTACCCAATATCCCATATTGGACGGCAGTCATCTGCCTCGGGGTTTACACTGCCTCACGTGTTGCTGAGCACTTACGCGCCGGAATGCATTCCATCCCCTCTGACCAGTACCGAGCTGCTGCTTCCACAGGATTGTCTACATTTCAAGCATACCGCTATGTAATTATCCCCTACGGTATCAGAATCGTTATTCCGCCCCTGACGACAGAATTCCTGACTTGCTTTAAGAATTCTGCCCTAGCCATGACCATAGGGGTTATGGAAACTACGGGAATGGCTTATTTGATAGACTCTTATACCTGGCACGGATTGGAAACAACCTCAGGTGCCATGCTGGTTTACATCTTTACTACCACGACTATTGTCCTCTTTATGGGATGGGTGGAAACAAAGATTTCAATACCAGGCATGCTGGGTAGAGTGAGGTAATATAATGGATTGGGCTGTAATTCCAAAAAACATATATTTCCTCCTCGGCGGTTTAGGTCTGACTTTTGAATTAGCCGCTATCTCAATAGCCGGGGGACTGCTAGTGGGCATAATAATGGGCTTAGGTCGTGTTTCTTCCCGAAGATGGATTTATTACCCGGCCACCCTCTATGTAAATTTCTTTCGGAGTCTTCCCCTTATCCTGGTAATTTTCTGGTTCTATTTCCTGATGCCTTTTATCCTGGGAAGACCTCTGGGAGATTTTCTCTCAGCTGTTATTGCCTTTATTATCTTTGAATCCTCATACTTTGCCGAGATTGTGAGAGCTGGTATCGGCTCCATTCGTAAAGAACAGGTGTTTGCTGGCTATTCCACAGGTCTGAACTATTACAAAACAATGCGCCATATCGTTATTCCACAGGCTCTGCGAAATATGGTTCCCAGTCTGGTTACACAATGTGTTATAATATTTCAGGATACATCTCTGGCATATGTTATCGGACTTAAAGAGTTTCTGCGGCGCACCGCCCTTGTAGATGCTACTCAATTCAGGTCTATTGAACTATATAGCTTTGCCGCTATTGTCTATCTGGTCTTCTGTTTCGCTGGCTCGATGGCCAGCCGCCGACTGGAAAAGAGAAGAGGGCAGGGAAGGAGATGAGTAAACATGATTGAAATTAAGAATGTCAGCTTATGGTATGACGGGTTTCGAGCGCTCGCTACTATTACAGAGACGATAAAACAGAACCAAACAGTGGTTATTTGCGGTCCCAGTGGCTGTGGGAAAAGCTCATTACTTCGCTGCATAAATGGTCTGGAGAGGTTTCAAGAGGGAGAAATAATCGTTGATGGCAAATCCGTCCAAAGTCCCCAGACAAACATTAATCAACTCCGTGCCAGCATTGGTATGGTGTTCCAGCATTTTGAACTTTATCCCCATATGACCGCTCTACGAAACCTGAGCCTGGCTCCAATGTTGGTGAGGAAGAAATCCAGAGAAGAGGCAGAAGACATTGCGTTAAAGTTATTAGAGAGAGTCGGTATTCGTGAACAGGCTAATAAATATCCAGGGGAGATGTCAGGGGGACAACAGCAGAGAGTAGCGATTGCGAGAGCTCTGGCTATGGAGCCCAAGGTAATGTTGTTTGATGAACCCACCTCAGCCTTGGACCCCGAGATGATTAAAGAGGTATTGGAGGTGATGATTGACCTGGCCAAGGGAGGAATGACTATGATCGTGGTCACCCATGAGATGGGCTTTGCCCGTGAGGTAGCCAACGAGATAATCTTCATGGATGAGGGGAAAATAGTTGAACGAGGTACCGATGAGAGCTTCTTCAAAAACCCGAAAAGTGAAAGGACGAAAGACTTCCTGAATAAGATACTCCCCGCCTAAGTCTGAGGATTCATCATCAATTCTTATGCTAAATCTGGCTGGATATAATAGAGCTGTGGCTGAAAGCGAAACGTTAAAACATAGAGAGAAAGTTATTGGTATTCTGGGCGGAATGGGACCAGAAGCAACCGCTGCTCTGTTCATGAAAATAATCAAGGCTACCCCTGTCCAGAAAGACCAGGACCACTTGAGGATTATCATTGATAACAACCCCAAGATACCAAACCGCACGCAGGCAATATTGGGAAAAGGTGAAAGCCCATTAAAGCAATTACAAGAAACGCTTAGTAACCTGGAAAAAGCTGGAGCGGAAATAATCGCCATCCCATGCAATACAGCGCATCACTATTACCGCGAGCTACAAGAAAGTACTAAAACAACTATAATCAACATGATTTCAGAAACGGCAGTATATATCCACCGTAATTTCCCTGATATAAAGAAAATAGGTTTATTAGCTACTACCGGGGTAATAACGATAGGGATGTATCATAAGGCAATGACCACGGTGGAAGTGATAACACCGGATGAAGATACCCAAGAAACAGTAATGAATGCCATTTTTGGGGAGCAAGGGATTAAAACGGGTCATACCCAGGGAAAGCCACGACGCGATATACTGGCAGTAGCTAATACATTAATCAACAAAGGGGCAGAGGCTATTATGGCAGGCTGCACCGAAGTTTCTCTGGTGCTGAACCAGAACGATTTACCTGTTCCATTAATAGACCCGTTGCAAATTTTAGCTGAGGCTGTAATTAGAGAAGCCAGATAACCTAAGCAGCCAAAGATATCCTGCCAGCTATTACCAATTGTAATCGCACTTTTTTCTTGACGACAGCATATTACAGTGGTAACCTTTGATAAATGAATAAAGGCAAAGGTAAGCCAAAGCAAACCCCAAATGAGAGTCACCGGGTAACTACCAGTGGTGACATTGAAGTTTCCACCTATCTGGAGATTGCTAAAGAGATAGGTGGTGAGCAGCCTACTGCTGCCAAGGAAGCTATCCCCGAAGTTGAGCGTGAAGCGATAGTTGTCATTGACTTTGGCTCGCAATATAGCCGATTAATCGCCCGAAGAGTCCGTGAGTGCCAGGTATACTGCGAGCTGGTACCTTATGATACCCCCTGGGAAAAGATAGCCTCCCTGAATCCCAAGGGGTTTATCCTTTCCGGAGGGCCAGCCAACGTCTATGAACCTGGTGCTCCTCTAGCTCCAGCCTATATTTACGAAAGCCATTTACCGGTGTTGGGCATTTGCTACGGCATGCAGGTTCTCACCAAGCAGCTAGGTGGACAAATTGTCCCAGGAACGAAGCAGGAATACGGGCACGCCATTCTTCACCTGAGCAATGTGGATACACCTTTATTTGTTGACTTGCCTCCCTCATCCCCGGTATGGATGAGCCACGCCGATAAGATTGAAGAAATGCCCCCCGGCTTCAGCGCCTTAGCCTATACTGAAAATTCACCTATCGCTGTCATGGGTAATAATAGCGGGATATTTGGTCTTCAGTTTCACCCTGAGGTAGCCCACACCCCTGATGGCAAGACCATTATAAGGAACTTCGTTTACCGGGTATGTGGCTGCCAGGGCAACTGGACAATAGGCAGCTTCATCAATGACAGCCTGGCCCAGATTAAACAGCAGGTTGGTAGCGGTAAGGTCATTAGTGCCCTCTCCGGAGGAGTCGATTCTTCGGTAGTGGCTACCCTTATCCACCGGGCTATTGGTGACCAGCTCACCTGTATCTTTGTCAATCACGGACTGCTCCGCCGCGAAGAGGAAGAGAGAACTTGCAAAGTTTTTCGACTTAATCTAGGTATGAACATCATCTATGTTGATGCCAGTGAAAGGTTCCTCAACCACTTACAGGGGGTAACTGACCCGGAAATAAAACGCAAGATTATCGGGGAGGAATTTATCCGGGTATTTGAAGAGGAAGCTAACAAGATAGGCAAGGTTGATTTTCTGGCTCAGGGGACCCTCTACCCTGATGTCATTGAGAGTGCCTTATCCGGTAGTGCCTCAGCTAAAATAAAGTCCCATCACAATGTTGGCGGTTTGCCGGCTAAGATGACCCTACAACTGCTGGAACCACTGCGTTACCTGTTCAAGGACGAGGTGCGCCAGGTAGGGCTGGAACTGGGTCTCCCTGAGGAGATGGTGTGGCGACAACCCTTCCCCGGTCCCGGTTTAGCCATTCGCATTATTGGCGAGGTAACCAAAGAGAAGCTGGAGATACTGCGGGGTGCTGACTGGATTGTAATGAACGAAATTAAAGAGGCAAAGCTCTATCGCCAGTTATGGCAATCCTTTGCCGTACTAACCGATGTCAAATCGGTGGGGGTAATGGGAGACTCCAGAACCTATGGCTACCTGGTGGCTGTCCGTGCCGTAACCAGTTACGATGCCATGACTGCCGACTGGGCACGCCTCCCCTACGACCTGCTGGCACAGATTTCCAATCGCATCGTCAACGAAGTCCCCGGCGTTAACCGCGTCGTCTATGATATAACCTCCAAACCCCCATCTACTATAGAGTGGGAGTAATTGACAACCAAATAGGAGGTAACTAAATGAAAAGGCTAATCGTAGTCAGTTTGGTTTTGGCAGCACTTTTGACGGCTTGCATCGTACCTACGGCGTATGCACAAGAGATAACACCTAGTGAGCAAGCCTACGCAACGACCATGATAGACCTTAATAAGAAGGTCAGCGAAGCATTCGACGAGCTAAGTGAACTAATGGCAAATCCACGAATGGGTGACGATGAATGGACAATTAATGTAGCCGTTCAGCTTGCAACCATACGAGTGCTATATGAAGAGGCAATGGAGATAGATCCACCTGCTTCTATGGCACATATTCACTACAAATACGTTCAAGGTATGAAACATTATGAAACTGCCACGCATTTAATAGCCAAAGGATTAGATGAACTAGATACTAATCTGATAGATCAGGCAACAACGGAAATCTACGCTGGTGCTCAGTTCGTGAATGAAGCAACAGAGCTAACGAACGAATTTACTGAGACACGTCTTACTCAAGCTGCTCCACCACCCGCCCCACCTGCACCACCTCCACCCCCAGCCAAAGAAGGTGGGGACTGTGGTTGCTTCATCGCTACCGCAGCTTATGGGACTGATACCGCACAGGAGATAAACACACTAAGGGAGTTTAGAGATGAGGTTCTGATACCCAATAGTTTAGGTAGTGAGCTTGTGCACTTCTACTATAAAACCAGCCCACCGATAGCTGATTTTATCTCTAGACACGAAGTATTAAGAACAATAGTGAGAGAGGGTTTTCTCAGGCCTATTGTGACTATATTAGACTGGACTCACAATTTATGGTCTAAAAAAAGCTAATTGATACTCCTAGAAAAGGTAAGGGTAGTTAGAAGGGGCATTGCCCCTTCTAAATAAATCTCTCCCCCTCTCCTTGAAAGGAGAGGGGGATTAAGGGGTACAAACCGGGTACAATGGTAACAAAATAAACTGGGGACATGGGTAACAAGTGGTAAGGTATAGGCAAGGAGGTAGTGCCTATGCCTTGGAAGGAGACCTGTGCCATGGACCAAAAGATACAGATGATTGGGGATTACTTAAGCCAAGAGTATACCATCACCCAATTGAGTGAGATGTATGAAGTCAGCCGTAAAACTATTTACAAGTGGATTGAGCGTTATCAAGGAGAAGGGTATTCAGGACTAACGGAGAAGTCAAAAGCACCCAGAAGTCATCATAATGCCACACCAGTAGAGGTGGCAACGGAGATTGTGGCTACGAAATTGAGATATCAGCAGTGGGGGCCGAAGAAGATAATTGCCTGGCTAGAGGGGCATCACCCTGGGGAGCGGTGGCCAGCCGTCAGCACCGCGGGTGATATTCTGAAGAGGGAGGGGCTGGTGATAACTCGTAAGAGGAAGCACAAAACCCCACCTTACACCAAGCCATTCAACGAGTGCACTAGACCTAATGCAGTCTGGAGTGCCGATTTTAAAGGACAATTCAGAACCGGGGACGGAAAGCTTTGTTATCCGCTGACGATAAGTGATAATTATAGCCGTTATCTATTACTCTGTTGGGG